>JAABUQ010000291.1_pt1 | contig 115392 bp, 109 predicted proteins | sample 5560001 | NCBI WGS metagenome assembly JAABUQ01 (sample SAMN10711888, study PRJNA513371) | rock metagenome | isolation source: Antarctica rocks | place: Antarctica: Victoria Land, Finger Mt nord | collected 2015-12-18 | reverse complement strand
CGGTCCGTTTCTCGACTATTGAGTGTGGTAACCCAATCGTCTCGAGAAGCGGGCCGTCAGCTCACTGCGACACGCCCAAGCCAGGGCTCATCTCAACGGTCCTGCGCCCCAGTTCTGAATAAGCCTCGAACGCTGGTGCCGAACTTGTTGATCACTGCGGACACCAGAGATTCCGGTGCTCGACTGACTCCCAGAAGAACCTGACCTGTCTTGACGTCGGGGCCGTCGTAGGAGTAGACGGGCTCAAGCAAAGCGTCCACTGACGGATCCTCAAACAAAGCACCTCGGATGTGCTCTAGATCCGCCGAACTCCTCGCAACTCGAACGGTACTGCTGACCGCGAAAGTCGGACCCTCGGGGAACTGGTCCGCGACAGCTTGCACGCGACGATCGGCTTCGGCGCTGACAGAACCGACGAAGACAGTGTCAGTGGCCTCGTCCACCCACAAACCCGAATACTGATCCGAAGAAGTCTCGACGAGTCGTTGCAAAGCCATGACCAGGGGGTCGGTCGCCATCGCCCCTGCAACTGCAGGTTGTCGGGCACTCGCTGCCGAAGCTTCCGATGGACCTGTTGGCTGTGCCATGAGCAACAGCGGGGCAGCGGCCAGAAGCAGAAGCACAAGTCGACAATGTCGCATACCAGTTACCCCCTGATCGAGTCAAGACGAGAAGTATGGGCCCTGTTGGAAGGGCTGTCCAGGGAAGTCAAGTCGGCTGCTGGACCAGCACGACCAGCGAACGCGCCGTCATGGTGAGCGGTGCTCCGGGCGGCAGGGGCCGGCCGACCGCGACGTCGGGGTAGGCGGAGTCGGCGGCGACCGCCCAGCTGCGAGATCCACCCGCCGACACGGACGGCAGCCGCACCACCCGGTGGGTGACCCCGGCGTGGGCAATGACCAGCACGGCCGAGCCGCCGGCCGGGTGGGCCGGCCGGAGTAGTCCGAGCGTCTGGTTGTCCGGGTCGAACCAGTGCCCGGCGTCCATCGGGGTGCCGTCGCCGGTCAGCCACCTCGGGGCCTGCGGCGTCGCGTGCGCGGCGAAGGCCGTCGGGCGCAGGCAGGCGTGGTCCGCCCGTAACCGCACCAGCCGTGCCACCCAGCCGGTGAGGTCGGTGTCCGGACCGGCGCCGAGGGCCGACCAGTCCACCCAGGTGGTCGCGTCGTCCAGGCAGTACGCGTTGTTGTTGCCGAGCTGGGTCCGGCCGAGCTCGTCACCGCCGAGCAGCATCGGGGTGCCCGCCGCGAGCAGGACCGAGCCCAGCAGGTTGCGACGCTGGCGGGCCCGTACCGATAGAACGTCGGCATCGTCGGTCGGGCCCTCGACGCCGTGGTTGGACGAGCGGTTCTCCCCGGTGCCGTCCCGGTTGTCCTCGCCGTTGGCCTCGTTGTGCTTGGTGTCGTAGCTGACGAGGTCGGTGAGGGTGAACCCGTCGTGGGCCGTCACGAAGTTGACCGACGCGAGCGGGGATCGCCCGACGTGGTCGAACACGTCGCTGGATCCCGCAAGCCGGGAGGCCAGGTCGCGGATGGTCGCGCTGTGGTCCATGTCGCGCGTCTGGGTCGCCGCCGGCTCGAGGGTGCCGTCCTCGCGACTCCCGAGGCGTCCCGGGGCGACCCACCGGGTGCCGTCGTGGTCCAGGCGACGGGCGGAGCGGCGCTCCGGGGCCGGGACGGGCGACACCGACCCGGGGGCACCACCGCGCCAGAAGTCCCGCACGGTGTCGCGGAACCTGTCGTTCCACTCCGACCACCCGGCGGGGAAACCGCCGAGCACGTAGCCGTCGTCCCCGATGTCCCAGGGCTCCGCGATGAGCAGCGCTCTCCGCAGCACCGGGTCCTGGCCCACGGCCGCCAGGAACGGCGACAGCGGGTCGAAGCCGTTGCCCCGCTCGACCGGCGCCCGGCCCAGCGCCGGCGCGAGGTCGAAACGGAACCCGTCGACGTGCACCTCGCTGACCCAGTACCGCAGGGAGTCCATCACCAGGCGCAACGTCACCGGGTGGGACAGGTCCACCGTGTTCCCGCAGCCGGTGACGTCGAGGTAGCCCCCGTCCGCGGTGTGGCGGTAGCTGCTGGAGTCGGCCAGCCCGCGCAGGCTCGTCGTGACCCCGTCCGGCCCCTGCTCGGCGGTGTGGTTGTAGACGACGTCGAGCAGCACCTGCAGGCCGGCCCGGTGCAGCGCCGCGACCATGTCCTTGAACTCCCCGACCTGCCCGCCACGACCGCCGGCGCTGCTGTAGCCGTCGTGCGGGGCGTTGAAGGCGAGGGTGTTGTAGCCCCAGGCGTTGCGCAGGCCGAGGGCGGCCAGTCGCGGCTCGGTCGCGAACTGGTGGACGGGCAGCAGCTCGACGGTGGTGACGCCGAGCTCGCGCAGGTGGCCCGTGACGGACGGGTGCGCCAGCCCGGCGTAGGTGCCCCGCTGGTGCTCCGGGACGTCGGGGTGCAGACGGGTCAGCGCTCGGACGTGGACCTCGTCGACGACCGTCCGGTCCCGCTGGACCACCGGGCGGACGTCACCGGACCAGTCGTACCCGCCCGGACCGGCGTCGGAAGCGGGATCCGGTACGACGCCGCAGGGCCGACCGCCGGGCCCGTCGGAGGTCACGGCTCGGGCGGCGGGGTCGATGAGCAGCGGGCCGAGGTCGCCCGCGGCCGGTCCGGTCCGGACCCGCAGTCCGTACAGGTCCCCGGGCTGCACGTCCTCGGCCGACCCTGTCCACCACCCGTCACCGGTCGGGACCAGGTCCGTCCGACGTTCGGTGGCGGCGACCTCGGGGGAGGTGACCACCGAGACGCCGACCACGCCGGGAGCCCAGACCTCAACAGTCACGGTGCCGTCCGGTCCCAGGACGGGCTCGTCGGCGGCAAGCCCGATGGGCGGAGTCGTGATCGTGTCCACGCGGGTCATCAGACCCCATCCCGCCAGGCGCGGCGGGACCGGGACCGGGCAGCTGTGCCGATCAGCCGAACGAGCCGCGCGCGGCTCCCATCACCGCGGGGGACAGGCGCAGCCGGCTCACCCGGGGGCCGCCGGGAGCCCCGCCGACCTGGACGGGGCCCAGGCGGCTCAGCGTGCGGTGGCCCCACAGGTTGGAGGGCAGCGACCGCAGGACCGCCGCCTTGAAGCCGAGCAGATGTGCCGAGGCGACCAGGTGGCCGAGCATCGCCTGTTCCAGCCCGGCGCCCGCGCAGGCGTCCTCCACGACCAGCGCGAGCTCCGCCGTGCGAGGGTCCGTCGCGCCGAGGTTGGCGACCCCGACGGTCCGGCCCGCGGGGTCCCGGGCCACGAATCCGACCTCGGTGGTCAGCAGGTCCCGCAACGTGCCGGGGCCGACGTCCTGCACCGGGGCGAGGAACCGCTGGTGCAGGACCTCCGCGGAACACCGGGTGACCATGTCGCGGATGCTCGGCCCGTCCTCGGGGCAGGCACCGCGGACGACCGCCGCGACGGGTGGGACGAGCGAGGCCGTCCAGGGCAGGGAGATCCAGCGCAGGCGGGTGGACCTGCGGCGCATCGGAGCGGTGGACGGCTCGACCAGGGAAGCGACCATGGACGGCACAGTGGCCGGGGCGTGTTTCCGGGATGTGTCGTGACTGCTACGCCCCTGGGTCGGCTGGACACCGTTCGGCAACGGCTGGGCGGCCTATCGTTGCCGCGTGTCGTCCCGGGTCTACCTCGACCACGCCGCCACCTCGGTGCTGCGCCCGCAGGTCCGCGAGGTCGTGACCGGGCTGCTGGAGCACGCGGCCGGGAACCCGTCGTCCCTGCACGGGACCGGCCGGGCGGCCCGCCGCGTCGTCGAGCAGGCTCGTGAGGACGTGGCCGACGCGGTAGGCGCCGGTGCGACCGAGGTCGTCTTCACCGCCGGCGGCACGGAGGCGGACAACCTCGCGGTCAAGGGCATCGCTCTCGCGCGACGGGCCGCAGACCCCCGGCGACGTCGCCTGCTGGTCAGTGCCGTGGAGCACCACGCGGTGCTGGACCCGGCGCACTGGCTCGCCGGCGACGGGTCCTTCGAGGTCGTCGAACTGCCGGTGGACGCGACGGGACGGCTGCGGGTCGACGCCCTCGCGGCGGCGGTGGCGAGCGACCCCGCGTCGGTCGCGCTCGTGAGCGTGATGGCGGCCAACAACGAGGTGGGCACCTTCCAGCCGCTGGCGGAGGCCGTCGCGGTCTGCGACGGTCACGGCATCCCGGTGCACGCCGACGCGGTGCAGGCGCTCGGCGTGCTCGCCCTGGACTTCGCGGCGTCGGGCCTGGCGGCGATGAGCCTGACCGGGCACAAGGCCGGTGGTCCTGTCGGTGCCGGCGCGCTGGTGCTGCGCCACGACGTCGAGGTGGTGGCGGTCCTGCACGGCGGGGGCCAGCAGCGGGACCTGCGCTCCGGGACTCTGGACGCGGTGGGCGCCGGGGGCTTCGCGGCGGCCGCGACCATCGCCGTGACGGATCGGGAGGCGCACGTCGCCCACCTGGCGGGCCTGCGGGCGCGACTGGTCGCCGGGGTCCTGGCCGCCGTGCCCGACGCGGTCCCGGTCGGTCCGGCCGACCCGGCCGGCGGCCTGCCCGGCCTGGCGTGGCTGGCCTTTCCCGGGGCGGACGCCGAGGCGGTGCTGTTCGCCCTGGACGAGCGGGGCCTCGACGTCAGCGCCGGGTCCGCCTGCTCAGCGGGGATCGCTCGGGTCTCCCACGTCCTGACGGCCATGGGCCGGCCGGCGGACGAGGTGCCGGACGGGATCCGGGTGTCGCTGGGCTGGCCGAGCACGGCCGCCGACGTCGACGCCCTGCTGGCCGGACTGCCCGCCGCAGTGGCCACCGGGCGCGCGGTCGCCGAGGCCGAGCGGGTGCACGCGTGAAGGTGCTGGCATGAAGGTCTTGGCGGCGCTGTCCGGCGGGGTGGACTCCGCCGTCGCCGCCGCCCGGCTCGTGGACGCCGGGCACGACGTGGTGGGCGTGCACCTGGCGCTGTCGAGGGACCCGCGCTCGACGCGTGCCGGTGCCCGCGGGTGCTGCTCGGTCGAGGACGCCCGCGACGCCCGCCGGGCCGCCGACGCCCTCGAGATCCCGTTCCACGTCTGGGACGTCTCGCGCCGCTTCGCCGCCGAGGTGGTGGACGACTTCGTCGCCGAGTACGCGGCCGGGCGAACACCGCACCCGTGCCTGCGGTGCAACGAGAAGATCAAGTTCACCGCGGTGCTCGACCGCGCGCTGGCGCTCGGGTTCGACGCTGTCGGGACCGGCCACTACGCCCGCATCGCTGCGCATCCCGACGGCACCCGCACCCTGCACCGCGCGGCCGATCCCGCCAAGGACCAGTCCTACGTGCTCGGGGTGCTGGACGCCCGTCAGCTGGCGCGCGCGGTGTTCCCCCTCGGGGACTCCGTCAAGGGCGACGTCCGCGCCGAGGCCGCCCGCCGCGGGCTGGCCGTCGCCGCCAAGCCCGACAGCCACGACATCTGCTTCGTCCCGGACGGCGACACCGCCGACTGGCTGCGCGAGCGCGTCCCGGACGCCCCCGGCCCGGTGGTGGACGCGGGCGGGACCGCTGTCGGCCGGCACACCGGTACCCACCGGTTCACCGTCGGTCAGCGGCGTGGTCTCGCGCTGGACCGGCCCGCCGCCGACGGGCGACCGCGGTACGTGCTGTCGATCTCCCCGGTCGACCGGACGGTCACCGTCGGTCCGAAGGAGGCGCTGGCCGTCGGTGCGCTGACGGGGTCCGCGGTCCGCTGGGCCGGGACCGCGCCCGTCCCGGGTATGCGGCTGAGCTGCCTGGCGCAGGTCCGGTCCCACGGCGGGACCGTCCCGGCCCGGGCGTCGGTGGACGGCGACGCCCTGCACGTCGTGCTGGACGAGGCGGTGACCGGTGTCGCGCCCGGGCAGGCCGTCGTGCTCTACGACGGCGACCGGGTGCTCGGCTCCGCCACGATCGACGCGACCCGCCCGGTGGCCGTCCCCGTCGCCTGAGCCCGGTGGTCGGGTCGATCCCGTCGGTTGAGCTGCGGAGTCGGCTGGGTTGCGGAGTCGGCTGGGTTGCGGAGTCGGCTGGGCTGCCGGCGGCTCGCCGCGGCGCTGTCGGGCGTCCTCAGTAGCGTTGCGCCATGACCGTGACCAGCACACCCACCCCGGAGCGCCCGCGCTGGGCCGTGCGTGACGCGGCGGCGGTGACCGGGCTCGGCGCCATGCCCGGGACCGACGCGCTCGAAGCCGCCCGGGTCGTCGCGGGGGAGCTCGGCGGGTTCCCGCACCTGCCGCAGCTGCCGGCCCGCGGTCCGGCCGGCTCGGCGGTGGCCCGGTCGGCGGCGCTGCTGGTGGACCTGCACGTGGACCTGCAGCCCTCGGGCTGGCGGGTCACCGACACGGGCGGGATGGACGAGGCCCGCGCCCGCTCCGCCCTCGGGGAGGACCTCGACGCCGCCGAGGAGGTCTGGAACGGCTTCACCGGGCCGTTCAAGGTCCAGACCGACGGCCCCTTCACGCTGGCGGTCGCGCTGGACCGCAACCGCGGCGACGCGGTGCTCGCCGACTCCGGCGCCCGGCGGGACGTCGCCGCGTCCCTGACCGAGGGGCTGCGGGTGCATGTCGCCGACCTGGCCCGCCGGGTGCCGGGTGCGTCGCTGGTGGTGCAGGTCGACGAGCCGATGCTGGCCACGGTCCTGGCCGGTGGTGTCCCGACCGCCAGTGGCTTCGGCCGACTGCGGGCGGTGACCGACGCCGAGGTCCGCGCCACGTTGCGACGCCTCGCCGACGCGCTGGCGCCCGTGCCACTGGTCGTCTGCGTCGGCTCGCGCCTGTCCGCGCCGTCACCGTCCGAGCTTCCCGACCGGCTGCTCTGGGACGCCCTGGACGGCTCCGGGATCGCCGGGCTCGGGCTGGAACCCGGGGCGCTGGACGACACCGCGCTGGACCGCCTGGCCGTGCTCGTCGAGGCGGGCGTCACCCCGTGGCTCGCGGCGCTGCGAGCCACGGACCTCCTGGGCACGGCCGACGTCCTGGCCGCCGCGGACCGCGACACCGCCGGGGGTCGCCCGGGCTCGACGGACGGGGACCTGTCCGCGCCGCCGACCGGTGCGGCCGGCGGCGTCCGCGACGTCGCCCGCACGGTCGTCGACCTGTGGCGGCGTCTCGGGTTCTCACCCGGCTCGGCCGCCGCCGGTGTCGTGGTCACCCCGCACCGCGGGCTGGCGAAGCTGTCACCGGCCGACGCGAGGCGCGTCCTGTCCCGGCTCGTCGCGGTCGGCCCGGCCGTCGCGGAGGACGCGGCGGGCCGGCAGTGACCCATCCGGCTCCCGAGGAGGTGCGCCGGCGGCACGACACCCTCGCCGCGGACGTCACCGATCATCGGTACCGCTACTACGTACTGGACGAACCGACCGTGGCCGACGGGGAGTTCGACGCCCAGCTGCGCGAGCTGACCGCGTTGGAGGAACGCCACCCGGACCTGCGCACGCCGGACTCTCCGACCCAGCAGGTCGGTCCGCCGGCGTCGGGGGACTTCGCGCCGGTGCAGCACCTGGCGCGGCTGCTCAGTCTGGACGACGTCTTCGACACCGACGCGGTCACCGCGTGGGCCCAGCGCCTCGAGCGGGACGGGGCCGGCGCCGCCCGGTTCCTCTGCGAGGTCAAGGTCGACGGCCTCGCGGTGGACCTGGTGTACCGGCGTGGTCGGCTGGTCAGCGCGGCCACCCGGGGCGACGGCCGGGTGGGCGAGGACGTCACCGCGAACGTCCGGACGATCGACACCGTCCCGACCCGGTTGGCCACGGACACCGCGACACCGGTGCCGGACCTGTTGGAGGTCCGCGGCGAGGTGTACTTCCTCGTCGAGCGTTTCGACCAGCTGAACGCCGAGCTCGTCGCCGCGGGCCGTCCACCGTTCGCGAACCCGCGCAACTCCGCCGCCGGGTCCCTACGCCAGAAGGACCCGAAGATCACCGCGACGCGGCCGCTCTCGCTGGTGGTGCACGGCATCGGGGCCTGCGAGGGCTGGGACCCGCCGACCCAGTCGGCTGCCTATGACGCGCTGGCGGCCTGGGGGATACCCGTCAGCACCCGGACCCGCGTCGTGGACGACCTCCCCGGCGTCGAGGACTACATCGCGCACTACGGCGAGCACCGGCACGACGTGGAGCACCAGATCGACGGCGTCGTGGTCAAGGTCGACCAGCGCGACCTGCAGCGCCGCCTGGGCGCCACGTCACGCGCGCCCCGATGGGCGCTGGCCTACAAGTACCCCCCCGAAGAGGTGACCACCAAGCTGCTCGACATCTCCGTCAACGTCGGCCGGACCGGGCGGGTCACCCCGTTCGGCCAGATGGTCCCGACGCTGGTTGCCGGGTCGACGGTCGGGGTGGCCACGTTGCATAACGCCGCCGAGGTCGAGCGCAAGGGCGTGCTGATCGGCGACACCGTCGTGCTGCGCAAGGCCGGCGACGTCATCCCGGAGATCGTCGGTCCGGTGGTGGCGCTGCGCGACGGGTCCGAGCGGCCCTTCGCCATGCCGACCCACTGCCCGGAGTGCGGCACCGCGCTGGCCGTCGAACGCGAGGGTGACGCGGACATCCGCTGCCCCAACGCCCGGTCCTGTCCGGCCCAGCTGCGGGAGCGGGTGTTCCACGTCGCGGGACGCGGCGCGTTCGACGTCGAGGTCCTGGGCTACGAGGCAGCGACCGCGTTGCTGACCTCCGGGGTGCTCACCGACGAGGGCGACCTGTTCGGCCTCACCGTCGACGACATCGCCCGGGTCCCACTGTTCACCCTCCAGAGCGGTGCTCTCTCGGCGAACGGACGCCGGCTGGTGGACAACCTCGCGGCGGCACGGGACCGCCCGCTCTGGCGGGTGCTGGTCGCGCTGTCCATCCGGCACGTCGGCCCGACCGCGGCCCGCTCGCTCGCGCAGCACCTGCGCTCGATGGAGGCGATCGAGTCCGCCGACCGGGACTCCCTCGCCGGGACCGAGGGCGTCGGGCCGACCATCGCGGACGCGATCACCGAGTGGTTCGCCGTCGACTGGCACCGGGGGATCGTCGAGAAGTGGCGGGCCGCCGGGGTGCGGATGGCGGACGAGGACGACCCCGACGTCCCGAGGACCCTGCAGGGCCTGACGGTCGTGGTCACCGGTTCGCTGACCGGCCACAGCCGGGACGAGGCCAAGGAGGCGGTGCTGGCCCGGGGCGGCAAGCCGTCGGCGTCGGTGTCGAAGAAGACCTCGTTCGTCGTGGTCGGGGAGGCGCCCGGGTCCAAGGCCGAGAAGGCGGTGCAGCTCAGGGTGCCCGTCCTGGACGAGGCCGGGTTCGACGTGCTGCTCGCCGACGGTCCCGACGCGGCCCGGGAGGTGGCGACCATCGGCGACCCGGACGCACCGGCGGCGGACCCCTCCCCGGCCGACACAGCCCCCGCAGGCACATCACCGATGGACCCTTCCCCGGACGACGCACTGCCGACAGACTGACCGCATGGAGATCTCGCGGACGACCATCGTGCTCGACGCCGCCGACCCGGGAGCCGTCAGTTCGTTCTGGGCGGGGGTGTTGGGCGGGACGGTCGAGGCCCACGACGACTGGCACAGCGTCCGGGTCGGCGGTCAGTCCTACCTTGCCGTCCAACTGGCGCCTGACCACGTCCGCCCCGAGTGGCCGGACGGGTCACCACAGCAGGTGCACTTCGACCTGCACGTCCCCGACCCGGCCGTCGCGCACGCCGAGGTCGTCGCACTCGGGGCCCAGGTGCTCCAGACCGCGGACGACCCGGCCGCCGCGAGCGGCTTCCAGGTCTACGCCGACTCCGCCGGACACCCGTTCTGCCTCTGCTGGGGCTGAGCCACGGAGCCCGTCTCACCTCTGCACAGGTCGCGCTCAGTTGTCGACGAGCTCGAACACGACCCCGATCGACCGGTACGTGGTCGCGGCGCGAGCGTCCCTGGTGAGGAGTGCGATCCGGGCCTCGGCCGCGGCCAGGCCGACCAGTGCCCGGTGAGGACCGGTGTCCTGCCGGCGAGCGATGCCACGGCGCTGCGGTGGGCCGGGTGCGAGGACGACAGCAGAGCTTCGGCTGCGCTGGTGTCGAGGGCGACCCGATCGGCCGCACCGGTCACCGACGGCCGGCGTCCAGGGCCGCGAAGACCATCTCGTCGGTCACCACGGTGTCGGATTCGGCGACCAGGCGCCCCCCCACCCGACGCATCCGGGCGGTCCGTCCGCCGGCGACCACCTGCAGACCACCGCCGTAGAGGCTGATGTCGACTGTCGTCCCGGCGGTGAGCCCGAGGGCATCCCGTAGCGCCTTCGGGACGACCACCCGACCGGCCGCATCGATCGTCGTCTGCATGGCACCACGCTACCAACCCGGTGCCATCCAGGTCGGCACCGATCCCGCCGCATGGCACGTGCGGGTGGTGGTCGGCCCGGGCCGGCGGGGTCCCCACGCCGCCGACGTCGGCGGTGATCGGGTACCCGAGGTCCGCTCCAACCGATCGGTGGGGCCCGTCCCCGGCACGTCCCCCAGGAGTGGTCCCGGATCGAGTTCGACGACGCGCGCGCGACGGTCGCTGTGAGCCCCAGCGTCTCTGTGGGACGGACGTGTTCTGGAGCTGGGAACCCCGCGGGCCGCGCGGACGGTGTGATCGCCCGCACCTGGCCCGACGACCCGGTGCGGTGTCCCAGCGCGATCACGGCAGGCGCCAGTCGACCTCCTCGGCACCGAGGTCGAGCAGCTCGGAGTTGGCGCGGCTGAACGGCTTGGAGCCGAAGAAGCCGCGGTCGGCCGACATCGGGGACGGGTGCGCGGACCGGATCTGCGGGACGTCCTCCAGCAGCGGCCCCAGGCTCGCCGCGTCCTTCCCCCACAGGATCGCCACCAGCGGCTCGTCGCGGTCCACCAGCGCCCGGATCGCCTGCTCGGTGACCGCCTCCCAGCCCTTCCCGCGGTGGGAGCCGGGCTCACCGGGTGCGACGGTCAGCACCCTGTTCAGCAGCAGCACCCCGTGCTGGGTCCACGGCGTCAGGTCACCGGACGTCGGCTTCGCGAGGCCGAGGTCCTCGCTGTACTCGCGGAAGATGTTCGCCAGGCTCCGGGGGACCGGCCGGGTGTGCGGCGCCACCGAGAACGACAGCCCCACCGCGTGCCCCGGCGTCGGGTAGGGGTCCTGGCCGACCACCAGCACCCGGACCTCGTCGAACGGCTGGGTGAACGCCCGCAGCACCGCCGGCCCGGGCGGAAGGTAGCGCCGGCCGGCCGCGATCTCGGCGCGCAGGAAGTCGCCTGCTGCGGCAATGTCGTCGGCGACCGGCTGCAGCGCGGCGGCCCAGCCGGGGTCGAAGCTGTCCGGGAGGGGTCGGGTCACGCACTCATCCTGGCCGCCGGGCCGACGCGTAAGCCAGTCGGGCCGTCAGGCCGTCAGACCCGGGAGCCCGAGGAGATCGAACCCGCCAACGACGCCAGGTGGAACAGCCGTGCCAGCTCGGAGTCGAGGAACTCGGGGCCCCCACGCCGCCCGATCGCCAGGAGCTGACGGTCTTCTCCCGACTCGGCGGCCGCCGGCCCGGGACCGGCGTCGGGGGCCGCGCATCCCTGACAGACCCACGCAGCATCCACCGGCGCGACCGCCAGGACGAGGTCTGCGCCCACCGGACCGGTCCAGCCGGCCGGGACAGGGACGCGGTCGGCACCCGGCCCGGGCCGGTGGTCCAGGACCAGCCCGTTCAGGTCCGGCGCCGCCGAGGATGCGTGCTCCACGAGCAGCACGCCCGTCGGGTACCGGTGGACCAGGGCGGCCCAGTCGGCCCGGAAGACGGTGGGGAGGACGTCGGTGAGACGGGCCGCGGCAGCGGTCGGCTCGTGCGTCATCACCTCCACGGCCTCCAGGTCCGGGAACAGCCCACCGCCCGCGGCGTACCGCGAGATCCACTCCACCGTCACCCCGGGCACCGACCGGCAGGCGGACACCAACTCCTCGGGCAGGGCACCGGGGGGCAGGCCGACCAGCACGTCGTCGACCGCAGAGCCGTCGAGGCGCCGCTCGACCACCTCGATCGCCTCGATGTCGGCACCGACCGTCCCCAGGGCGGTGGCGAGCTGGCCCAGTGACCCGGGGCGGTCGGGAAGGGCGACGCGCAACAGGAACGCCATGGGCGGTGCCTCCTCGGGCTGGCCCGGTCTCCCGTGGCACAACGGTCCGCGCGGAGGTCGCCGTGTCCACCACCGGCCCGGTCGCCGACCGCGCTGATCGTAGGATGCGGCCTACCGCCGCGGGCCGTCCAGCCGCCGAGCGACCCCGTGTCGCGCTCGCGGCCGACACCCGCAGACCCTGAGGGAAGGACCGCGCCGCACCCATGTCGTCGCTGACCACCGCCGATGTCGCCCGGCTCGCGAAGTTGGCCCGCATCGACCTGACGGACGCGGAGCTGGGGGTGCTGGCCCCCCAGCTCGCCCAGATCCTCGACAGCGTGGCGCGGGTGCAGCAGGCCGGGGTGGCGGACGTGCCGGGGACATCCCACCCGCTGCCGCTGACGAACGTGTTCCGCGTCGACGTCGTCGTCCCACCGCTGGGTCCCGAGGCCGTCCTGGCCGGTGCACCGGCGGTCGAGGACGGTCGCTTCCGGGTGCCACAGATCCTCGGGGAGGAACAGTGACCGCCTCCGACGAGGTCGCTGTCGAACTCCCGGGCGACCTGACCCGCGCCTCTGCAGCTGCGCTGGCGGCCGGGGTCGCGGCCGGGACCGTCTCGGCCGTCGAGGTCGCACGGGCGCACCTGGACCGGATCACGGCTGTCGACGGTGACGTGCACGCCTTCCTGCACGTCGACGCGGACAACGCGCTCGCCGCGGCCGCCGACGTGGACGCCCACCGAGCGGCGGGGGAGCCGCTGGGCCCGCTGGCCGGGGTCCCGCTGGGGTTGAAGGACCTGTTCGTCCAGCGTGGCGTCCCGACCACCGCCGGGTCCCGGACGCTGGAGGGCTGGCGGCCGCCCTACGACGCCACGGTGGTCTCCCGCCTGAAGGCCGCCGGGCTTGTCATCCTGGGCAAGACCAACCTCGACGAGTTCGCCATGGGCAGCTCGACGGAGAACTCGGCCTACGGACCCACCCACAACCCCTGGGACCTGTCTCGGGTGCCGGGCGGGTCCGGCGGCGGATCGGCGGCGTCGCTGGCCGCCTTCGAGGCACCGCTGGCGATCGGCACCGACACCGGCGGCTCGATCCGTCAGCCCGCGGCCTTCACCGGCACCGTCGGGGTCAAGCCGACCTATGGCGGGGTCAGCCGCTACGGGATCATCGCTCTCGCCAGCTCGCTGGACCAGGCGGGCCCGTGCGCGCGGTCCGCGCTGGACGCGGCGCTGCTGCACGCGGTGATCGCCGGCCACGACTCGCGCGATTCGACCTCGATCGACGCGCCCGTCCCCGACGTGGTCGCCGCGGCGCGGTCCGCCGACGTGCGCGGCATGCGCATCGGGGTGGTCCGCGAGCTGGCGGGCGACGGCTACCAGGCCGGGGTGGCGCAGCGGTTCACCGAGGCCGTCGAGGCGCTGTCCTCGGCCGGCGCGGACGTGGTGGAGGTCAGCTGCCCGTCGTTCACCTACGGCCTGCCCGCCTACTACCTGATCCTCCCCAGCGAGGCGTCCTCGAACCTGGCCCGGTTCGACGCGATGCGGTTCGGGCTGCGGGTCGACGATGACGGCACCCACTCCGCGGAGCAGGTGATGGCGAGCTCGCGCGAGGCCGGGTTCGGCGCGGAGACCAAACGCCGCATCATCCTGGGCACCTACGCGCTGTCCGCCGGACTCTACGACGCCTACTACGGCCAGGCCCAGAAGGTCCGGACACTGATCGCCCGGGACTTCGCGGCTGCGTTCGACCACGTCGACGTGCTGGTGTCCCCGACCGCGCCGACGACCGCGTTCCGGCTGGGGGAGAAGGTGGACGATCCGCTGGCCATGTACCTCAACGACGTCTGCACGATCCCGAGCAACCTGGCGGGCAACGCCTCGGCGTCCTTCCCGGCCGGTCTGGCTCCCGAGGACGGGCTCCCCGTCGGGTTCCATGTCATGGCGCCGGTGCTGGCCGACGACCGGCTCTACCGGGTAGGTGCCGCACTGGAAGCACCGCTCCGGCCGGGCTGGGGTGGACCGCTGACCGATCGGGTCCCGGAGCTCTCGGTGGGAGGAGCAGGACGATGACGGTGAGCACCGCTCCAGATCTTGTGGACTACGACGCCGCCGTCGCACGCTACGACCCCGTGTTCGGACTGGAGGTCCACGTCGAGTTGAGCACCGCCACCAAGATGTTCTGCGGCTGCCCGACAACCTTCGGTGGCGAGCCGAACAGTCACGTCTGCCCCACCTGCCTGGGCCTGCCCGGGGCGATGCCCGCGGTGAACTACGCCGCGGTGCGGTCCGCGATCCGCATCGGGCTGGCGTTGGGCTGCGCCATCGCGCCGACCTCCCGGTTCGCCCGGAAGAACTACTTCTACCCGGACATGCCGAAGAACTACCAGACCTCGCAGTACGACGAGCCGATCGCCGCGAACGGTGCTCTCACCGTCCCGCTGGACGACGGCACGTCGATCGAGATCCCCGTCGAACGTGCCCACATGGAGGAGGACACCGGCAAGTCGCTGCACGTCGGCGGGGCCACGGGGCGCATCCATGGGGCGAGCCACTCCCTGCTGGACTACAACCGTGCCGGGGTCCCGCTGATCGAGATCGTCACCCGGCCCATCACCGGCGTGGGAGCGCGGGCCCCGGAGATCGCGCGCGCCTACGTGTCGACGTTGCGGGACCTGCTGGCGGCGCTCGGGGTGTCCGACGTACGGATGGACCAGGGGTCCATCCGGGCCGACGTCAACCTGTCGCTGCGCGCGTCCCCGGACGCGCCGCTGGGGACCCGGACCGAGACGAAGAACGTCAACAGCTTCCGCAGCATCGAGCGCGCGGTCCGTTACGAGATCCGCCGGCAGGCGGCGGTGCTCGACGACGGCGGCACCGTCACCCAGGAGACGCGGCACTGGCACGAGGACACCGGCGTGACCACGGCCGGGCGGGTCAAGGAGACCCAGGAGGACTACCGGTACTTCCCGGAGCCGGACCTGGTGCCGGTGGCTCCGTCGGCGGAGTGGGTGGAGGAGCTGCGGGCCACACTGCCCGAGCCGCCGGTGCTGCGCCGGGCCAGGCTGCAGGCGGCGTTCCGGTTCACCGACCTGGAGATGCGCGACGTGCTCAACGTGGACGCGCTGGGTCTGGTGGAAGCGACGGTCCGGGCGGGTGCCGCGCCGGCCGCGGCGCGGAAGTGGTGGACGACCGAGCTGCCGCGCCGGGCCAACGAGGCCGAAGTGGAGTTGGCCGCGGTCGGCGTCAGCCCCGAGCAGGTGGCCGCAGTGCAGGCGCTGGTGGACGCGCGGACGATCGCCGACGCCGGCGCGCGGGAGGTCTTCGACGGCCTGCTCGCGGGGGAGGGCACGCCGGCGGAGATCGTGGCCGCCCGTGGGCTGGCGGTGGTGTCGGACGACGGAGCACTGCTCGCGGCAGTCGACCGCGCCATCGCCGCCCAGCCGGGCGTCGCCGAGAAGGTCCGTGGCGGCAGGCCCCAGGCGGCGGGTGCGCTGATCGGCGCGGTGATGAAGGAGATGGGCGGCAAGGCGGATGCCGCCCGGGTCCGCGAGCTCGTCGTGCAGCGCATCGCCGAGCGCTGAGCGACCCCGACCAACACCTACAGGTAGCGCAGCGGGTCGAAGTCCTCGAGAGCGATGATCCGGACGCGCGGCAGGACCACGTTGAACGACTTGACCCGGTCCTCCAGGTCGAAGACGGTCAGCCCGTCCCTCACCAGCTCCGCGAACCCGGTGTTGACGAACTCGCGGAACGCCAGCAGCCCGACCCGGCGTTCCCCGTCGAGCAGCGCTCTCATCTGAGGGAGGAAGTCCCCGTCGTGACTGGCCAGCAGGACGTCCCCGTCGCGGTCCGCCAGCGCCTCGAGCGTCCGCTGGATGCCGATGTCCACGACCTTCTCGGTGCCGTTCCCGGCGAGTGGGATCGGCTGGTACCCCATCGCGAGCAGGGCCTGGACGAAGGTCATCGGGAGCGAGCCGGAGCTGGCGTTGAGGAAGAACAGCCCGTTGACCGGCTGCCCCCACTCGCTGGCCGCGAACTCGCGGATCCGGTCCCAGCGGGGACGCTGATCCGGAGTCGGCCTACCCGCCAGGATCGAGTTGCCCAGAGTCGCGTCGATGTTCTCGCCGTCGACGAGCAGGTAGGTGCGCCGAGCCTGCTCCGCCGGGGCCGAAGTCACGGTCGGCAGCGTATGCGCCGGCCCCATCGCTGCGAGTGGTCAGCCCTGCGGGCGGCGCACCAGCTCGACCCGCAGGATCCGGTCGTCCCCGCCCTTCGGCTCACCGCGGCCGTCGGTGTTGCTCGTCGTCACCCACAGGGACCCGTCCGGGGCGGCGGCGACCGTCCGCAGCCGTCCGTACTCGCCACCCAGGTAGGCGACCGGGTCCCCGGTCCGCTCGCCGCCGGCCACCGGGACCCGCCACAGTCGCTGACCCCTCAGCCCGGCCAGCCACACCGCGCCACCGGCCCAGGCGATGCCCGACGGGGACGCCTGGTCGGTGTGCCACGACGCCAGGGGCCGGGTCCCGCCCTGCCCGTCGTCGCCCTCCGCGTCCGGCCAGCCGTAGTCCTGCCCGGCGCGCAGCACGTTCAGCTCGTCCCACGTGTCCTGGCCGAACTCGGCGGCGTAGAGCGTGCGGTCGGGGCCGAATGCGAGCCCCTGCACGTTGCGGTGCCCGGTGGTGAAGACGGGCGTGCCGAACGGGTTGCCCGGGGCCGCCGAGCCGTCGGTCCGGATCCGCAGCACCTTGCCGTTGAGCGAGTTCCGGTCCGGCGCGTCAGGACGGTTGCTCGCGTCCCCCGTCCCGACGTAGAGGTACCCGTCCGGTCCCATCGCCAGCCGACCGCCGTCGTGGTTGGACGCCTTGGCGATCCCGGACAGCAGCACGCGAGGCTCGGACAGCGACCGCAGGTCCGCCGCGACCGTCATGGCCACGATCTCGTTGCCCGACGCCGCCGTCCGGTAGGCGTAGAGCGTCCGGTCGGTGGCGAAGGATCCCGACACCGCGAGCCCCAGCAGTCCCCCCTCGCCGGCGGGCTCGACCCCGGGCACGACGCCGACCTCACGGGCGTCCCCGCCGCCGGCCGGTACGTGCAGGACGCGTGCACTGTCGCGCTCGGACACCAGCGCCGAGCCGTCGGGCAGGAAGGCCAGACCCCACGGCACGTCCAGCCCGGTGGCGAGGTCGGTCACCGCGCCGGGGACCAGGTCCGCCGTCGCGGGCGTTCCGGTCGTCGTGGTCGCGGCAGCCGACGGGGCCGTGGCCGAGGTCGACGCGGTCGGGGCAGTCGAGGGGACCGTGGGCGCGGTGGTCGAGGGAACCGTGGGCGCGGTGGTCGGGGACATCGACGTCATCCGCGGCAGCGCGGGAGCGGGCGTCCCGTCGTTCGTCGAAGCGCCGGCACACCCGGTGGCGAGCACAGCGAGCGCCGCGGCGGTGACGACCCGGGACCGGCGGCCGTGGGCGGGCACGGGGCGTGGAGGGTAGGCGGAGAGCGGGCGCATGTCCTGTCCAACGCTTCCGCGCGACGGGACGTCCCCACCGCCGCTGTCCGGGATCGACGACGAACGGCCGGCCAGGCTCCGGAACTGCCCTCAGGGTTCGTTCGGTGTCGATCTCGGACACCGGCTGACCAACCGGCCGGTGATCATCGTGGCCACTCGTCCACCGGCGGGGGCGGTGTGACCGCACAGCCCCCGCGGCCGCGTCGCCGAGCGGTGCGGTGGCCGCCCCGGCGGTGGAAGGGTTCGGGGTCGGGCGGACCGGAACGGTCCGCGCACCGACCGCGGGGGTACCGACGTGCACGTGTGGCAACCGTTCGCCGATCTCCAGGAGCGCACCGGGCCCGTCCCGGCCGGGCTGGAGGTCACCGTCTGGGACGGGACCGGAGACCTCCCCGCGGACCGGGACGAGGTCGAGGCGATCGTGATGCCCTACCTCGACGGCGCGAGGGCGGTGGAGGTCCTGAACAGCCTGCCTCGGCTGCGCTGGCTGCAGACGCTCACCGCCGGGACCGACAACCTGCGCGGGAAGGTCCCGACCGGGGTGCGGGTGGCCAACGCCCGCGGGCTGCACGACACCGCGACCTCCGAGCTCGCGGTGACCCTCGCGCTGGCCGGGCGCAACCTGCTGCGCGAGTACGGCGACGACCGCGCCGCCGGCATCTGGGGGTCCCACGGCCAGCGCCCCGGGCTGGCCGACGCGCGGGTGCTGCTGGTCGGTTACGGCTCGATCGGCAAGGCGATCGCCGCCCGTCTCGCGCTCTTCGAGTGCGAGCTCACCGTCCTGGCCTCGCACGCCAGGATCGAGGGCGGTGTCGACGTGCACGGCTTCGGTGAGCTGCCCGATCTCGCCGCCCGGGCCGACGTGCTGGTCCTCGTGGTGCCGTTGACCGACCGGACCCGCGGGATGGTCGACGCGTCCGTCCTGGCGCGGCTGCCCGACGGCGCGCTGGTGGTCAACGTGGGCCGCGGGGCCGTGGTGGACACCGGCGCCCTGGTCGCCGAGCTGTCCACCGGCCGGCTGCGGGCCGGGCTGGACGTCACCGACCCCGAGCCGCTGCCCACCGGCCACCCGCTGTGGAAGGTGCCCGGGCTGGTGCTGACGCCGCATGTCGGCGGGCACGCACGCGCGTTCGACCCGCGGGCACGGACGTTCGTCGCCGCTGTCCTGCGTCGCCTCGCCGCCGGCGAGCAACCACTGAACCTGGTCGGGGGGCTCTGAACGGTGCCGCCCTTCCCGTCCCCGACGATCCCGATCGCCGACCGCACCCAGGTGCTGACGGGCTACCTGGACTTCTTCCGGGAGACCGTCGTGACGAAGGTGGCGGGTTTGACCGAAGCGCAGGTGCGCGTCTCGGCCGTCCCGTCCGGCTGGACCCCGCTGGAACTGGTCCACCACCTCACCTGGGTGGAACGCCGGTGGCTGGAGTGGGGTTTCGAGGGCCGCGCACTCGCCGACCCCTGGGGTGACGAGAGCGACGGCCGGTGGCACGTGCCGGCCGACGTCGTCACCGCGCAGGTCCTGGCGGGACTGGTGGCCCAGGGTGAGGTCACGCGCCGGATCGGGGGCGCCCACAGCCTCGGCGACCACGGTGCACCGGGGCCGCGGTGGGACGGTGCCGAACCGCCCACGTTGGAACGGGTGCTGCTCCACCTGCTGCAGGAGTACGCGCGGCACGCCGGCCACCTCGACGTCACCCGGGAGCTGTTCGACGGCACCACAGGGGAGTGAGCACCGCTCCGACCAGCTCTCCGGCGAGCACCGCTCCGGTCAGTCGTCGAGTTCCCCGGGGCGGAACGCCCGCAGGACGCAGAACTCGTTGCCCTCCGGGTCGGCCATCACCACGAAGCTCGCGTCGGCCGGCTGGCCGACGTCGACCCGGCGCGCGCCCAGGGCCTCCAGCCGGCTGACCTCCCCCACCTGGTCCCCGTCGTACGCCATCCCACCCGGGCGCAGGTCCAGGTGCAGCCGGTTCTTGCCGGCCTTCGCCTCGGGCACCCGCAGGAACAGCAGGTCCGGCGCCACCCCGTCCTGGGGGCTGCCGGCCGGCGGCTCGAGGACCACCTCGTCGGGTCCGGCATGGGTGCGCCGCCAGGAGAGGGCCTGTTCCCAGAACGCGGCGAGGCGGTGCGGGTCGGCGGCGTCGACGTCGAGGCACTGGATCGTGAGGGTCATGCGGTCCAGCCTGCCCGGCGCCACAGCACCGGGCCGGGCGGTTCTGAGCCCTCTACGCTCTCCAGCCGTGACCTCGCCGACGACGCCCACCACTCCTGACGCACCCGCTGACGCACCCGCCGCCCCGGCAGTGGCCGAGCCCGGGGTCGACATCAAGCCCCGCAGCCGCGACGTGACCGACGGCCTCAACGCCACCGCCAGCCGCGGCATGCTGCGGGCTGTCGGGATGGGGGACGCGGACTGGGCGAAACCCCAGGTGGGCGTCGCTTCGAGCTGGAACGAGATCACCCCGTGCAACCTGTCCCTGGACCGCCTCGCGAAAGCCGTCAAGGAAGGGGTGCACGCCGGCGGCGGCTACCCGCTGGAGTTCTGCACGATCTCGGTGTCCGACGGGATCTCGATGGGCCACGAGGGCATGCACTACTCCCTGGTCAGTCGCGAGGTCATCGCCGACTCCGTCGAGACCGTGATGTCGGCCGAGCGGTTGGACGGCTCGGTGCTGCTGGCCGGCTGCGACAAGTCCCTGCCCGGGATGCTCATGGCCGCGGCACGTCTGGACCTCGCGGCGGTCTTCCTGTACGCCGGCACGACGCTCCCCGGTCAGTACAAGGGCCGGGACGTCTCGATCATCGACGCGTTCGAGGCCGTGGGTGCCTGCGCGCGCGGGCTGATCAGCCGGGAGGAGGTCGACGCGATCGAACGGGTGATCTGCCCGGGCGAGGGCGCGTGCGGCGGGATGTACACCGCGAACACGATGGCCTCCGCGGCCGAGGCGATGGGGATGGCGCTGCCGGGCTCCTCGTCCCCGCCGTCGGTCGACCGTCGCAGGGACGGGTTCGCCCGCCGGTCCGGTGAGGCGGTCGTCGGCCTGTTGCGCCAGGGGATCACCGCGCGGCAGGTCATCACCCGGCCGGCGTTGGAGAACGCGGTCGCCGTCGTGATGGCGCTCGGCGGTTCGACGAACGCCGTCCTGCACCTGCTGGCCATCGCCCACGAGGCCCGCGTGGAGCTGACCCTCGACGACTTCGCACGGATCGGGGAGAAGGTCCCGCACCTGGGCGACCTCAAGCCCTTCGGCCGCCATGTGATGGCCGACATGGACCGCGTCGGGGGAGTTCCCGTCGTGATGCGCGCGCTGCTCGACGCGGGGCTGCTGGACGGGGACTGCCTCACGGTCACGGGGCGCACGGTCGCGGAGAACCTCGCGGACCTGTCCCCGCCGGACGTCGACGGCTCGATCATCCGGACCCTGGACCACCCCATCCACCCCACCGGCGGGATCACCGTGCTGCGCGGGTCACTGGCGCCGGACGGTGCCGTGGTGAAGAGCGCGGGCATCGACGTCGACGTGTTCGAGGGCACCGCTCGCGTCTTCGACGGTGAGGCGGGGGCGATGGCCGCCGTGCAGGACCAGACGCTGGCTGCAGGCGATGTCGTCGTCATCCGCTACGAGGGCCCCAAGGGCGGGCCGGGGATGCGGGAGATGCTCGCGGTCACCGGTGCCATCAAGGGGGCCGGCCTGGGCAAGGACGTGCTGCTGTTGACCGATGGCCGGTTCTCCGGCGGGACCACGGGTCTGTGTGTGGGCCACGTCGCTCCCGAGGCGGTCGACGGGAGCCCGATCGCGCTGGTGCACCAGGGCGACCGGATCCGGCTCGACGTCCGCGACGGGACGCTGGAGCTGCTGGTGGACGAGGGCGAGCTGGACCGCCGCCGAGCCGCCTGGACCGCTCCGGCGCCGAGGCACACGCGGGGAGTGCTGTCCAAGTACGCCCGGCTGGTCGGCTCCGCGGCGAACGGAGCGGTCTGCGACTGACCGGTGCCGGTTGCCACGCGGCCACCATGGTTCCGGGAGTGGGCCCGGTGTCCGGATGCTGGACACCGGGTCGGGTCGGCTTGACGGGCCGGGCAGGTGGCGCCACCCTGTGGTCATGCCCCGCGCCGACCTCGTACTCGTCAGGCGTGTGGCCTGACGCAGCTGTCAGCGTCGCACGTCGCCCCTCACCAGCCCGCTCGGGCCGAGGGGCTTTTCTGTGTCCCGAATCTGCGTCCCGAATCTGCGTCCGAACCACCACGCCGCATCACCGCGACCCGTCTCACCGGCACCGACCGCCAGGGAAGGCACGACCGTGACCCAGACACGCGCACCGGAGCCCACCGCACCCGCGCACCCCGTGACGACCAGCCACCCCGTCACACCCGGCCACCCCGTGACGCCCGCGCACACGGTGACGACGCCCGCCCCGCCCGGCAGCCCGGACGAGACGCTGGTGCACCCGACCGCGCCGCCCGTGAGCGCGCCGGCGCCCCGCACACCGCGTCGGGTCCGCCCGGAGAGGGTGACCGGCGCCCAGTCCATCGTGCGGTCGTTGGAGGAGATCGGCGTCGAGGTCGTCTTCGGGATCCCGGGCGGCGCGATCCTGCCGACCTACGACCCGCTGCTGGACTCCACGCAACTGCGCCACATCCTGGTCCGGCACGAACAGGGCGCCGGCCACGCCGCCGAGGGCTACGCGCAGGCCACCGGGAAGGTCGGCGTCTGCATGGCCACCTCCGGCCCGGGCGCGACCAACCTCGTCACCCCACTGGCCGACGCGAACATGGACTCGGTGCCGATCGTCGCCATCACCGGCCAGGTCGCGAGCTCCTCCATCGGGACAGACGCCTTCCAGGAGGCGGACATCCGCGGCATCACCCTGCCGATCACCAAGCACAACTTCCTCGTCACCGACCCCGACGACATCCCCCGCGTGCTGGCGGAGGCCTTCCACATCGCCTCGACCGGACGCCCCGGCCCGGTGCTGGTGGACATCAGCAAGGACGCCATGCAAGCACAGACCACGTTCAGCTGGCCCGTGGAGCTGGACCTGCCCGGGTACCGGCCGACCACCCGCCCGCACGCCCGCCAGGTCCGGGAGGCCGCCCGCCGGATCGTCCAGGCGCAGCGCCCGGTGCTCTACGTCGGCGGCGGCGTCATCAAGGCCGGCGCGGCCCCGGAGCTGGCGGAGCTGGCCGAGCTGACCGGGATCCCCGTCGTCACCACGCTGATGGCGCGCGGCGCGTTCCCCGACAGCCACCGCCAGAACCTGGGGATGCCCGGGATGCACGGCACGGTCGCGGCCGTCGGGGCCCTGCAGCGCTCGGACCTGCTCGTCACCCTCGGGGCCCGCTTCGACGACCGCGTGACCGGAAAGCTGTCCTCCTTCGCCCCGGACGCCGCCGTCATCCACGCCGACATCGATCCCGCCGAGATCGGGAAGAACCGCCGCGCGGACGTCCCGATCGTGGGGGACGCGAAACTGGTGATCGCTGCTCTCGTCGAGGCCGTCCGGGCCGAGATGTCGGGCCGGTCGGCCCCGGACCGCACCGCGTGGTGGACCCAGATCGACTACTGGCTCTCCCGCTACCCCCTGGGCTACGACACGCCGGACGACGGCACGCTGTCCCCGCAGTACGTGATCGAGCGGATCGGTGCTCTCGCCGGGCCGGACGCGATCTACGTGTCGGGGGTCGGCCAGCATCAGATGTGGTCCGCGCAGTTCATCTCCTACGAGAAGCCGCGCACCTGGCTGAACTCCGGGGGACTGGGGACGATGGGCTACGCCGTCCCGGCCGCGATGGGTGCGAAGGTCGGTCTGCCGGACGCGACGGTCTGGGCGATCGACGGTGACGGGTGCTTCCAGATGACCAACCAGGAGCTCGCGACCTGCGCCCTGGAGGGCATCCCCATCAAGGTCGCCGTCATCAACAACGGCAGCCTCGGGATGGTCCGGCAGTGGCAGACGCTGTTCTACGGCTCGCGGTACTCCAACACCGACCTGCAGACCGGGGCCGGCTCGCGCCGCATCCCGGACTTCGCCGCCCTGGCGGAGGCCTACGGCTGCGTCGGACTGCGGTGCGACAGCGCTGACGACGTCGATGCCACCATCGCCAAGGCGATGGCCGTGACCGATGCCCCCGTCGTCGTCGACTTCGGGGTGCACCGGGACGCGATGGTGTGGCCGATGGTGTCCTCCGGCACCGGCAACGACGAGATCCAGCACGCACGCAACGTCCGGCCCGAGTGGGACGACGGCGAGGACCAGCTGTGAGCCGCGCCGAGGAGACCTTCTCCGCCGGCGGCGGCGCGATGGCCGCCCCGACCACGCACACCCTGTCGGTGCTGGTGGAGAACACCTCCGGTGTCCTGGCGCGGGTCTCGGGGCTGTTCAGCCGGCGCAGCTTCAACATCGAGTCCCTGGCCGTCGGGGAGACCGAGGACCCCCGCGTCTCCCGGATGACGATCGTGGTCAGTGTCGACGACGCACCGCTGGAGCAGGTGACCAAGCAGCTGCACAAGCTCATCAACGTCCTCAAGATCGTCGAGCTGGACCCCGCCGACTCGGTGGAGCGCGGCATGCTGCTGGTGAAGGTCCGCGCCGACACCGCCACCCGTGGCCAGGTCCTGGACACCCTGGCGATGTTCCGGGCCCACGTCGTCGACGTCGCGCCCGACGCGGTGACCGTCGAGGCCACCGGCAGCCCGGAGAAGCTGTCCCGGCTGCTGGTCGCACTCGAACCGTTCGGCATCCGGGAGCTCGTCAAGTCCGGGGTCGTCGCGCTGTCCCGCGGATCCCGGTCCCTGACCGACAGAGCAATGCGCTCGGTCGACCGCTCCGCCTGACGTCGTGCCCGGCGCTAGCCTCGCAGACCCGACCCGCCCGTCCCCGACCGGAGGAACCAGCTGTGCCCGCAGTCATCTACTACGACGACGATGCCGACCTGTCCGTCCTGCAGAAGCGGACCGTCGCGGTCCTCGGCTACGGCTCCCAGGGTCACGCGCACGCGCTGTCGCTGCGCGACTCCGGCGTCGACGTCCGCATCGGCCTGCCCGAGGGCTCCCGCAGCCGAGCCAAGGCGCACGACCAGGGCCTACGTGTCGTCTCGCCGGAGCAGGCGTCGAAGGAGGCCGACGTCATCGGGGTCCTCGTCCCGGACCCGAAGCAGAGGGCGCTCTACGCCGAGGCCATCGCGCCGAACCTGCAGGACGGCGACGCCCTCTTCTTCGGCCACGGGTTCAACATCCGCTACGGCTACGTGACGGCCCCGGCCGGCGTCGACGTCGCCATGGTCGCCCCGAAGGGCCCGGGTCACCTGGTCCGCCGCGAGTACTCCGCGGGCCGGGGGGTCCCGGTGGCGATCGCCGTCGAGCAGGACGCCACCGGCGGCGCGTGGCCGCTGGCGCTCGCGTGGGCCAAGGGCATCGGCGGACTGCGCGCCGGCGGGATCCGCACCACGTTCACCGAGGAGACCGAGACCGACCTGTTCGGGGAACAGGCTGTCCTGTGCGGGGGGATGTCCCACCTGGTCCAGTCCGGTTTCGAGGTCCTCACCGAGGCGGGTTACCAGCCCGAGGTCGCCTACTTCGAGGTGCTGCACGAGCTGAAGCTGATCGTGGACCTCATGTACGAGGGCGGCATCGCGAAACAACGCTGGTCGATCTCCGACACCGCCGAGTACGGCGACTACACGACGGGCCCGGCGATCATCGACGCCGGGGTCAAGACGCACATGCGCGAGGCTCTGGCGGCCATCCAGAACGGCGAGTGGGCGAAGCGTTTCATCGCCGACCAGGACGCCGGCGCGCCGGACTTCCAGGCCCTGCGGGCCAAGGAACAGGCGCACCCCATCGAGGAGGTCGGGCGCCGGGTCCGCACGATGATGCCGTGGATCGCCAGCACCGACAGCGACTACACGGAGGGCTCGGCGGCACGGTGAAGCTCGCCAGCCGAGACGACCACCCGTCCGCGTCGTCCGGACCCGGCGCGGCCAGACGGCTGCCGCGCAAGGTCTACGAGGCGGAACTCCTTCGCCCAGGGCGAACTCGTGATGCTGCAGGAGTGGGTGCGGGCCGAGGGCGTCCGGGTGGTCGTGGTGTTCGAGGGTCGCGATGCCGCCGGCAACGGCGGTGCCATCAAACGGATCACCGAGTACATGAACGCCCGCGTGGTCCGGGTGGCCGCCCTTCCCGTACCCACCGAGCGGGAACGCACGCAGTGGTACTTCCAGCGCTACCTCGAGCAGTTGCCCGCCGCCGGCGAGGTCGTGCTGTTCGATCGCAGCTGGTACAACCGCGCCGGCGTCGAGCGGGTGATGGGCTTCTGCACCCCGGCCGAGAACGAGCGTTTCCTCGACCAGTGCCCGGCCGTGGAGCGCCTGCTCGTGGCGGACGGGATCCTCCTGCGGAAGTACTGGTTCTCGGTGAGCGACGCCGAGCAGCAGCGACGGTTCCGCGACCGGCTCGGCGACCCGATGCGCCGATGGAAGCTGTCCCCGATGGACCTGCAGTCGGTGACCCGGTGGGAGCAGTACTCCCGCGCGAAGGACGAGATGTTCGCCGCCACCGACATCCCCGAGTCGCCGTGGCACGTCGTGGACGCCGAGGACAAGCGGGCGGCGCGGGTGAACATGATCGCCCACCTGCTCTCCACGATCCCGTACCGGAAGGTGGGCCAGCCGAAGCTCCGGCTGCCGGCCCGGCCGCCCTCGACCGGGTACGTCCGGGCCCCGCGCGGCCCGGACCAGGCCATCCCGGACCACGCCGCGACGCTGCACTGACCTCCCGCCCCGGCGAGCCCCGCCCGGGGCGCTCCGGACGTCCCGGGTCGCCCCGGGTGTCCGAGTTCGACACCGACGTCCCCGTGAGTGGGGGACGTGGCCACAGGGGACCCCTGTGTGTCGACCCAGGACATCCCGACACCCGCGCGGCGGTGGCCGGTGTGCACCAGAGACGGTCACGTCGCCAGCGGACCGGTCGACGGACCTGACGCTGCCGGGATGGATGCAGTCGAGGCCCTCCGTCGGTCGTCGGGTGTGGCGACCCGGGCTCAGGTGCTCGCGCTCGGCGTGGCGCGACGGAGTCTGGAGCGGGCCGTCCGCGACGGCGAGCTCGTGCAGCACCGACGCGCACTGAGCTCGCCCGGAGCACCGCCGGAGCTGGTGTCCGCCGCCCACTGGGGCGGTGCAGTGGGGTGCGCCAGTGCCCTGCGGCTGCACGGCATTCCTGTGGTCAACCCGTCACCGGTCCATCTTCTGCTGCGCAGCAGCCGTCCCACCGAGGGAGTGACTGTGCACCGCGGCTACCGCGCGTCCGGGGTCCAGGACCTCGTCCCGGCCGCGGGCAGAGCGATCCGCTGTATCCCGCGGCACGAGGCCCTCGTCGTCGCCGACGCGGTCGTCCGCCTCGGGATCGACACGGACCTGCTTCGCGACGCGGCCGGACCCCGGCCCGGCGCCACCGCGCGATGGGTGCTCACCCACGCCGACGCGCGGGCCGAGTCGCTGATCGAGTCCCTGCTGCGAGCCCTCGTGCTCGACGCCGGCATCCGGTGCATCGGACTTCAGGTCCCGATCCCGGGCGCAGGGCGCGTCGACCTGCTCGTCGACGGCTGGTTGGTCCTCGAGGCGGACGGGTTCGCCAGCCATGGGACGCCCGCCGGCTTCCAGAGCGACCGCGATCGTGACTCCGCCGCGGCGGCGCTCGGCTTGGTGACACTGCGGTTCACCCACCGCGACCTCGTACAGAACCCGGAAGCTGTCACCGCGGCCATCCACGCGGTGACCGCGCGACGCTCACGCGCCACCTGTCGGCTCGCCGCGGCCCGCAGGTGTCCGAGAACGACAGGGAGGGACCGCTGAGACGGGTGCAGCAGTCCGTGAAGGCCCTGATGGTCGATTCTGGACTGCGCGGCCGTGCCACGGAAGTCAGGGGGTCACCGGGAGTGTTGACCCGCACGACGCGAGGGGAGGGTGGGGCATGGCGCACCGACAGCAGCACGACACACCGGCCGGGGACGCGCACCGGTCGAAGAGCTGCGCGATCTGCGGACGGACGATCACCTGGCTCAAGAAGTGGGAGCGGGACTGGGATCAGGTGAGGTTCTGCTCCGAGGTATGTCGGCGCCGCGGGCTGACCCCGACCGACCAGGCGCTGGAACAGGGCATCCGGGCGAAGCTGGCGTCCCGGGCCCGCTCGTCGAGCATCTGCCCGAGCGAGGTCGCGCGCGAGGTCGGCGGCGACGACTGGTCACAGCTGATGGAACCGGTGCAGATGGCGGCGCGACGCCTCGTGGCCGCCGGCGAGGTCGAGATCACCCAGGGCGGCCGGGTCGTGGACCCCAGCACCGCCAGGGGGCCCATCAGGATCCGCCGCACGTCCTGAGGCCACGTGCTCAGCGGATCACGGAGCTAGCCTGCTAGCATTCTGGTCATGCGCGCAACGCCGAAGGTCCAGTTCAACGTGTACCTGCCGCCGGAGCTCGTCCGGGCGGTCAAGCACCGAGCCGTCGACGACGGTGTCTCGTTGTCGTCCCTGGTCCAGCGCGCTCTCACCGCCCACCTCGGACCCGCTCGCACCGACCCCAGCGGCACCGACTCCCCGGAGGTCCACCCGTGAAGATCCTCGCGTTCCGCTACACCGATGACATCCCGCAGATGCAGGCCTTCCTCACCGCCCTGGGTCTGCGCGGCGACCTCGCCTCGGCCGCTGGGTCCTATGTCCAGCTCGACGCCGACGCGGGGGCGGCCGCGCTCCACACGGCCGCCGGCGCCGACGGACCGCGCCGGACGGGCGACACCGACATCAGCTTCGAGAGCGACGAGCTCCTCGAGGACGTCCGCGACCGACTGGTCGCGGCCGGGTTCGGCGACGCCGTCGTCCTCGACGAGTCGTTCGGCCGCAGCCTGCGTGTCACCGATCCGGACGGCGTCCCCGTGCAGGTCAACGCCTCGATGACCGACCTCCACGGCTACACCCGGGCAGGTGCCGCGACGGCGTGAGCGGTCAGGACCCCGCGACGACGTCGGCCCCCACCGGCAGCGTCGGTGCGGGAACCGCGAACGAGGCGCCGAACCTCGACAGCGCGCGCATCTTGTTCGTCGCGTCCAGGGCGGCGACCTTGTAGGCCTCGGACAGCGTCGGATAGTTGAACACCGTGTCCACGAGGTAGTCGACGTTGCCGCCACAGCCCATCACCGCCTGCCCGATGTGGACCAGGTCGGTTGCTCCGGTCCCGAACAGGTGGACGCCGAGCAGTGACCTGTCCTCGGTCGACACGAGCAGCTTCAGCATCCCGTAGCTGTCCCCGGCGATCTGACCGCGCGCCAACTCCCGGTACCGGGCGATGCCCACCTCGTACGGCGTGGACGACCGGGTGAGGTCCACCTCGTTCCGGCCGACGTAGGACACCTCCGGGATCGTGTAGATGCCGATCGGCTCCAGCGCGGTCATCTGGTGGGCCGGCTCGCCGAACGCGTGGTAGGCGGCCAGGCGCCCCTGGTCCATCGACGTCGAGGCAAGTGCGGGGAACCCGATGACGTCACCCACCGCGAAGATGTGGTCCACGCTGGTGCGGAAGTCGTCGCCGACCTTGATCCGGCCACGGTTGTCCGCGGCGAGGCCGGCGGCGGGCAGGTCGAGCTCGTCGGTCACCCCCTGCCGGCCCGCGGAGTACATGACGGTATCCGCCGGGATCCGCTTGCCGCTGGCCAGGGTGGTCACGGTGCCCTGAGGGGAGATCGACACGTCCGTCACCTCCTCCCCGAACCGGAACGTCACGGCGAGGTCGCGCAGGTGGAACTTCAGGGACTCGATGACCTCGGAGTCGCAGAACTCGAGCATCGCGTCGCGCTTCTCCACGACGGTCACCCGCGTACCGAGGGCTGCGAACATCGAGGCGTACTCGATCCCGATGACCCCGGCGCCGACCACGACCATCGTCGCGGGGATCGTGCTCAGGTGCAGGATCCCGTCGGAGTCCAGGACCCTCACGTCGTCGAAGGAGACGTGCGCCGGGCGGGCCGGGCGGGTGCCGGTGGCGATGACGACGTTGTCCGTGGTCACCGAGGACTTCTCGGACCGGACGGCCGAGTCGATGGCGATCGTGTGCGGGTCCACGAAGCGTGCCGTCCCGCGCAGCAGCTCGATGCGGTTGCGCAGCAGCTGGGAGCGGACCACCTGGATCTCCCGGCCGATGACGAACGACGTACGGGCCAGCAGGTCGGCCATGGTGATGTCCTGCTTGACCTTGTAGCTGGCGCCGTACATGTCCCGCTGGTTCATCCCGGTGAGGAAGAGCACCGCTTCCCGCAACGTCTTGCTCGGGATGGTCCCGGTGTTCGTGCACACCCCGCCGACGGTGTCGTCCCGCTCCACGACCGCCACCCGCCGGCCCAGCTTGGCCGCGGCGATGGCGGCCTTCTGCCCACCGGGCCCGGACCCGATGACGACCAGGTCGTAGTCGTGGACCCGGTCGGCGGTGCTCTGGTCGCTGCTCATGCGCTCAGCGTCCGCCCTGGTGGGCACGGAGGGCAACCGCCGTGCCCGTCGTTATGGTCGTCGCGTGCCGACGACCCCGCCACGACCTGCCGGATCCACACCGTCCACGTCGACCACCCCGGCCACACGTCCCGACGGGCGGGCCGTCGACGAGCTGCGGCCGGTGACGATCACCCGCAACTGGCTGGACCACGCGGAGGGCTCGGTCCTGGTCGAGTTCGGCCGGACCCGGGTGCTGTGCGTGGCCAGTGCCACCACGGGCGTGCCCCGCTGGCGCAAGGACTCGGGGCTGGGCTGGGTGACGGCGGAGTACGCGATGCTCCCGCGGGCCACCGACACCCGAACCGACCGGGAGTCGGTCCGGGGGAAGGTCGGCGGGCGCACGCACGAGATCAGCAGGCTGGTGGGCCGGTCGTTGCGCGCGGGAGTCGACTTCGCGGCCCTGGGCGAGAACACGATCGTGCTGGACTGCGACGTGCTGCAGGCCGACGGCGGGACGCGCACGGCCGCGATCACCGGGGCCTGGGTGGCGATGGCCGACGCGGTGGCCCACCTGCGCCACCGGCACAAGGTGCCCGGTGACCCCCTGCGCGGGTCGGTGGCCGCGGTCAGTGTCGGCATCGTCGGGGGGCAGCCGCGCCTGGACCTGGCGTACGCGGAGGACTCGACGGCCGATACCGACATGAACGTGGTGATGACCGGCGACGGGCGCTTCGTCGAGGTGCAGGGGACCGCGGAGGCGGAACCGTTCGACAAGGCTCTGCTGGACCAGCTGCTCACCCTGGCCGAGGGCGGGATCGCGGAGCTGACGCGGCTGCAGACGGCCGCCCTGGCCGTGCCGGTCCCGGACCGGGCGTGACCCGCCTGTTCGTGGCCACCGGCAACCCCGGCAAGCTGGCCGAGTTCCGGGCGCTGCTGGTGCCGGCCGTCCCCGGACTGGAGCTGGTGGGCGCGGAGGCGGTCGCCGGGTGGACCGAACCGGTGGAGGACGGCGACAGCTTCACGTCGAATGCGTTGATCAAGGCCCGCGCCGGGATGCGGGCATCCGGCCTCGCGACACTGGCCGACGACAGCGGGATCTGTGTCGACGCGCTCAACGGTATGCCGGGACTGTTCTCGGCCCGCTGGTCCGGGCGACACGGTGACGCGAAAGCCAACCGCCGGCTCCTGCTGGACCAGCTGCGCGACGTCCCGGCCGCGCGGCGCGGCGCCCACTTCACCGCGGTCGTGGCCCTGGTCACCCCGGACGGCCGCGAACAGACCACCGAGGGGACATGGCCGGGCCGCATCGCCGTCGAGGAGCGGGGCGCGAGCGGCTTCGGCTACGACCCGGTGTTCCTGCCCGCCGACGGTGCCGGCTACAGCTCGGCGGAGCTCGACCCGGACCTCAAGGACTCGATCAGCCATCGCGGACTGGCCGTCACGGCGGCCCTGCCGTCGCTGCGGGCGCTCGTCGCGGCGCCGAGCACGGTCGACCGGTCGGCCGGGGGGAACACGCACCGGGTGTCGGCGTCTTGAGACCGTCATGACATCGACCACGACCGCGTACGACGACGTCTTCTCCATCGGCGGTGACCTCCCCGTCCACCGCCTCGGCTACGGCGCGATGCAGCTGACCGGGACCGGCGTGTGGGGCGAGCCCACGGACCGCGCGAACGCCGTCTCCGTCGTCAAGGCGGTCATCGAGCTGGGAGTCGACTTCATCGACACCGCCGACGCCTACGGCCCGGACGTCAGCGAGCAGATCATCGCCGACGCGGCGTTCCCCTACCCGGACGGCCTGGTCATCGCGACCAAGGCGGGCAACACCCGCACCGGCCCGGACGAGTGGATCCCCGTCGGCCGCCCGTCCTACCTCAAGCAGCAGGTCGAGCTGAGCCTGCGCAAGCTCAAGGTGGACCGCATCGACCTCATGCAGCTGCACCGGATCGACCCGCAGGTCCCGATCGCGGACCAGATGGGCGCCTTCGCCGAGCTCAAGGAGCAGGGCAAGGTCCGTCACATCGGCCTGTCCGAGGTCAGTGTGGCAGAGCTGGTGGAGGCGCAGAAGACGATCGAGATCGTCAGCGTGCAGAACCTCTACAACCTGACGAACCGCCAGAGCCAGGCCGTGCTGGACCACTGCACCACGAACGGCATCGCTTTCATCCCGTGGTTCCCCATCGCCACCGGTGACCTGGCCAAGCCGGACAGCCCTGTCGCGGCGATCGCCACCGGACTCGGGGCGACCCCGTCGCAGGTCGCGCTGGCGTGGCTGCTGGCCACGTCGCCGGTCGTCCTGCCCATCCCGGGCACGAAGAGCGTCGAGCACCTGCGTGAGAACCTGGGCGCGGCGACCCTGACGCTGTCCGCCGAGGACATGAAGCGTCTGGATGCCCTGGCCTGACCGGTCGGCTCCCACCACCACGAGCGCGGTCGTCCCCTGCCGGGGGAGGCCGCACTGGTGCGGTTCGGGTGCGCCTGCCTGCTCCGGGGACCGGCCGCCGTGCCGTGCGGGAGGGGGGACTCGAACCCCCAAGCCTCTCGGCACCGGAACCTAAATCCGGCGCGTCTGCCAGTTCCGCCACTCCCGCGCGGTCCCGGGCAGCGTAGGGCGGGTGCCCTCGGATCGAGGAGCGTGGACGACGATGGCGCCGTGACCCGACCGCTGGCCCCCGCGTTGGACGACCTCCGGTCACTGGTCGGCGACGGCGCCGGGCTGGTGCGCGCCGTCGCGACCGGGCACCGGCGCGGCATGGCAGCCCCCACTGCGGAACGGGTCGAGATCCACCAGGTGTGCCTGAGGTCCGGGCCGCACCTGCAGGCCGTGTCCCGGACCGGGCCCCGAGTCGAGACCGTGAACGCCGCTCTCGGTCCGGCGGCCGCCACACTGGTCGCCGGCCTGCTCGGCGAGCCCTTCACGACCTGGCACGTCGAGACGGCCACCGGGACCGTGGAGCTACGGGTCACCAAGCGTGGCGAGGCCCAGGTGCACCGGACGCGCGCGGCCGGACAGGTCGGCGCTGCGGGGCCGGTCGGCGCTGTGGGGGGAACCGGCGGCCGGCTCGTCGACACGGCGGTCCCGGCGGCACACGACCGCGTCAAGCGTCACCTGGTGCCACCCGAGGACCCCCTCTTCACCGTGCTCGGTGCGGGTGCGGACAAACGGCGCCAGGTCGACGCCTTCGTGCGCCTGTTGGCGCCGTCGGCAACCGCACTGCTGGACCGATCGGACCAGGACCGCCTCCTGCCGGACGAGGGGCACCCGCCCGTGCTGCGGGTGGCCGACCTCGGGTGCGGCAACGCCTACCTGACCTTCGCCGCGCACCGGTGGCTGTCGGGTCAGGCGGCCGAGCAGGGGAGAGCGGTGCACACGGTGGGCGTGGACGTCCGTGCCGACGTCGTCGAGCGCAGTCGCCGCCTGGCCGGCGAGGCCGGCCTGTCCGGGTTGGAGTTCACGGTCGGGACCATCGCCGACGCCGACCCGTTCGGAGACGCGGCACCGGATGTCGTCGTCGCGTTGCACGCCTGCGACACGGCCAGCGACGAAGCCCTGGCCCGTGCCGTGCGGTGGACGGCCCCGCTGGTCCTGGTGGCTCCCTGCTGTCACCACGACGTCCAACGCCAACTGCAGCAGGGCGGAGCAGTGCTCCCCTTTCCGGCGCTGACGCGGCACGCCATCCTGCGTGAGCGGTTCGCCGACGTGCTCACCGACGCGCTGAGAGCGTTGCTCCTGCGGCTGCTGGGCTACCGGGTCGACGTCGTGGAGTTCATCGACTCCCGGCACACCCCGCGCAACACGATGATCCGGGCGGTCCGGACCGGGGCGCCGCCGACCGGTGAGCTGATGACGGAGTACCGCGAGCTCACCGAGGCGTTCAGGGTCCGGCCGGTGCTGGCCCGGATGCTCGACACCGAACTCGCCCGGGTACTGGACCCGGAGTCGGCACCGACGTGACCGGACGCAGCCGGCCAGGCGGGTCCGGGCCGGCTCAGAGGCCGAGCTCGCTGCGCAGCTTCGCGACGTGACCGGTGGCCTTGACGTTGTACATCGCCTTCTCCACCCGGTGGTCCGCGTCGAGGACGAACGTCGAGCGGAGGACCCCGCGGACCTTCTTCCCGTACAACGACTTCTCGCCGTAGGCGCCGTAGGCGGTGAGCACCTCGGCGTCGGGGTCCGACAGCAGGGGGAAGGTGAGTCCGTCGCGCGCGCGGAACTCCGCGAGCTTCTGGGGGCTGTCGGGGCTGATGCCCACCACCCGGACCCCGGCCGCCGCCAGCGCGTCGAGGGAGTCCCGGAAGTCGCACGCCTGGGTCGTGCAGCCCGGGGTCATCGCCGCCGGGTAGACGTAGAGGACGGTCCGGTCCCCGGCCAGGTCCGCGAGCGACACCCGGGCGCCCGTGTCGTCGAGCAGGGTGAACTCCGGGGCCGGGTCACCGGCGGCGAGCCGGACACGCGCGGGCTGGTCACTGCCGGGCTGGTCGCTGGTCTGGGTCACGGTCCCCAGTATCCCCGCGCCTACGCTCTCCGCCTGTGGGTGCGGCGGAGTTCCCGGCCCCGCCGGTGACCGCCGGCGGCCTGCCGGCCGCAGCGGTGACCGCCGGCGGCCTACCGGCGGGTCCCCAGCCCCGCCGGATGGTGCGCGACATCATCCCGATCTTCCGTGACCCGCTGGCCTACCTCGGTGGCGTCCGTCGGGAGTTCGGGCCGTTCGTCGTGTTTCCCACGAGGCCCACGCCAGCCTGGTTCGTCGACGATCCGGACGCCGTCGACCGCGTCCTGCGGGCCAACAGCGGCAACTACACCAAGCAGACCGTCCAGTACGGCGCCCTGTCGTTGCTGACCGGGGACGGGCTGCTGACCGTGGACAACCCCGGGTGGATGACCCGGCGGCGTCAGGTAGGTCCGGCGTTCCACCGCAGCACGCTGGACCGGCTCGTCGGCTGCGTCGGGGCCGCCGCGGACGCCCTCGACGCGGATCTGGACGTCCGGACCCGGCGTGTGCGCACCCGTGTGGACGTCGACGGTCCACTGATGCGGGCGACGCTCGACGTCGTCAGTCGCGGCCTGTTCTCCGCCGACCTCGGGCGGGAGCGCGGCAAGCCCGCGGGCCGCCGCGTCCGTCGCACTGGCCGGAGCGGTGCGGACGGTGGCGACATCGCCGGCGCGGTGGTGGACGGCCTGGACGAGGTCATCCGCCGCGCCACCCACCCGGTACGCGTGCCCCGCTCGTGGCCGACACCGGGAAACCGCCGCCTGGCACGTGCCCTGGCCACCCTGGACGCCGCGGTGGGGTCCGCCGTGGCGGGACGGGCCGGTGCACCCGAACCCGCCGACCCGGACGTCCTGGACCTGCTGATGGCGTCGCTGGAGGACCCGCGAGCGGTCCGCGACGAGGTGGTCACCCTCGTCGTCGCCGGCCACGAGACGGTCGCCAGCGCGATGGAGTGGGCCACCCACCTCCTGGCCGGCCACCCGAGCTGGCAGGACCGGGTCGCGGCCGAGGCGGCCGACGTCCTGGCGGAGCGGACCCCGACGCTGGGCGACATCGCCCGACTGCCGGTCGCCCGCGCCGTCCTGGACGAGACCCTGCGTCTCTACCCGCCGGCGTGGGTCATCACCAGGCGAGCGACCGCGGACGACGTGCTCGGCGGGTTCGTGCTGCCGGCCGGGACACTGGTGATCATCAGTCCGTGGGTCCGGCACCGTGACCCGTCCGTCTGGGCAGCGCCGGACGTGTTCGATCCCGACCGGTTCCTGGGTGGGGCGTCCTCACCGGCCGCGAGGAGTCGGACGCGGACGGCCTACCTCCCCTTCGGAGCTGGCCCGAGGTTGTGCATCGGCCGGGACTTCGCGCTGCTCGAGGCGACGGTCCTGCTGTCCAGGCTGGCGCTGCGGTGGCGGCTGGAGCCCGTCCCCGGCACCGCGGTGACCCCTCACCCGCGAGTGACCGTGCGTCCGCGCGGCGGGCTGCCCCTGCTCGTCAGCCCGCGGTGACCGACCGGCCGCGGGACGGGGCCGGTCAGCGGCGTCAGGACTCGCCGAGGACCTGCGTCAGCAGCAGGCCGTAGCGGTCGGCCAGCGCCGCGGCCTGCGGGCCGGGCAGCTGGGTCAGCGGAACCGAGAACTCCTGGGCGCGGGACACCGCCGCGCGCTCCGGGATCGGCGGGTCCAGCAGCCGCTCACCGAACAGGGCCCGGAGCTCGCCGACCCGGAAGCGGTGCTCGGGACTGCGCTCGCGGTAGCGGTTGACGACGACACCGGCCTCGTGCAGGTCCGGGTTGTGGGGAGCCTCGTCACGCACCGCGCGCACCGCCATGTCCGCGCCCTGCACCGCGAACAGGCCGGGCTCGGTGACCACCAGGGCGCGGTCGGCGGCGGCGAGGCCGTTGCGGGTCAACCGGCCCAGGCTCGGCGGGCAGTCGACGACCACCAGGCCGTAGCCGCCGGCGCAGCGCAGAGCGGCGCGCAGCCGGGTCCGGCGCTTCGCCCCCGGGTCCGGGTCGTCGAAGCGGGCGGTGCGCTCCGAGCCGGCCATCAGGTCCACGACGGGTCCGGGCAGCGCCGGCGTGCCGTCCGGCGCACTGCTCCACCGCGATCCGGTGATCGCAGCGCTCACCACGGCCCTCGTCGGGTCGTCGAGCACGCTCGCGACGTCGGTCTGGCTGTCGGACGCGGTCGGGTACGGTGCCGAGCCGGTCAGGGCAGTCGTGGCGTTCGCCTGCGGGTCCAGGTCGACCACCAGGGTCCGGGTCCCCCTCGCCAGGGCCGCGCCGGCCAGGCCCAGGACCGTCGAGGTCTTCCCGACCCCGCCCTTGAGCGACAGCACCGCGACGACGACCACGCCGGAACCGTACGCAGGACCGGGTGGGCGCGACAGCCCGACGAGCCGGTCGGTCTACCCTTGCCGCGTCAGCTGTTGATCCCGAGCGGGAGAGATCCCGGACGCGGCGTTCGGCCCCCGGGTCGGATCCGCGGCGGGGCGCCGAAGGGGCATTCCTCCCCGGAACCTCTCAGGCACCCGGACCGCACGGGTCAGGCGATCGTGGAGCCGCCGTTCGCGCCGGTCCGGGCAGGAAACCGCCGGTCCGGTCGGACCGGTGACACGGGGGAGGGCAGCAGGCCGGGGCCGCGACGTTGCGGACCCGGCAGAAATCACGGTACCCGTCGGGTGCCGGGTCGCCCTGCCCCGAGGAGCCCGCCGATGACCACCGACACCGCGCCCGTCACCCCGGACCTCGGCGCCGATCCCGACCTGGAGGCCGCCCCGGGCGAAGCGGTACCGGAAGGGCTGCCCGGTCTGCTGACGACACCGGGCACCGGGTCCGCGGCCGACACCACGCCCGAGCCCGAGATCCCGACCGCCGGGGCCCCGGCAACCGGGCCGGTCCACCCGATGGCCGAGCCGGTCGCGGGGTCGGCCAGCCGGTCCGCGGTCGACGCGGTACTGGACCGTCACCTCGACGCACCGGACGCGTCCCGCGACTTCACCCGCCGGCACATCGGACCCGACGATGCCCAACGTGCCCGGATGCTCTCGGTGCTGGGGCTCGCGTCGGTGCAGGAACTGCTCGACGTCACACTGCCGGCCGGCATCCGCGACGACGTGCTGCCGGCCCTGCCCGCACCGGTGGGCGAGCAGGAGGCCCTCGCGGAGCTCGCCGCCCTCGCGGCCCGGAACCGGGTGACGACCTCGATGATCGGGCTCGGCTACTCCGACACGGTCACCCCGCCGGTGATCCTGCGCAACGTCCTGGAGAACCCGGCCTGGTACACCGCGTACACGCCCTACCAGCCGGAGATCGCCCAGGGGCGCCTGGAAGCGCTGCTCACCTTCCAGACCGTGGTGAGCGACCTGACCGGGCTGCCGGTGGCCAACGCGAGCCTGTTGGACGAGTCGACCGCCGCGGCCGAGGCGATGACGCTGTTGCGCCGCAGCACGCGCGCCCGCGGCACGGCGTCGCGGTTCGCCGTCGACGCCGACGTGCTCCCCCAGACCAGAGCGGTGCTCGCCACCCGGGCCGAGCCGCTGGGCATCACCCTGGTGGACGTCGACCTGGATGCGACGGGTGCCGATGCGCTGGAGGGGTTGTTCACGGCCGGCGGGGGTTGTTTCGGGGTGCTGATGCAGTACCCCGGTGCCTCCGGTCGGGTCCGGGACCTGGCGGCGGTCGCCCGCTCGGCGGCCGCGGCCGGCACCGGCGTGGCGGTGGCGGCGGACCTGCTGGGCCTGACCCTGCTGGCCCCGCCGGGGGAGTGGGGGGCCGACGTGGTCATCGGTACCAGCCAGCGTTTCGGCGTGCCGCTGGGCTACGGGGGTCCCCACGCCGGGTTCATGGCGGTGCGCTCCGGCCTGGAGCGGATGCTGCCCGGCCGGCTGGTCGGCACGAGCGTCGACGCGGACGGCAACCCGGCGCACCGGCTGGCGCTGCAGACGCGCGAGCAGCACATCCGTCGGGACAAGGCGACCTCCAACATCTGCACCGCTCAGGTCCTGCTGGCGGTGATGGCCGGGATGTACGCGGTGTGGCACGGCCCCGAGGGGCTGCGGGGGATCGCCGCCCGGGTTCACCGCGCCGCCGCGGTCCTCGCCTCCGGTCTGCGCGAGCCGGCCTACGTCGCGGCCGGCGTCGCCGTCGAGCACGCCGAGTTCTTCGACACGGTGACCGTCCGTGTGCCCGGCCGGGCGCTCACCGTCTGGGACACCCTGCGCGCGCAGGGCATCACGCCCCGCCTGGTGGACGGGGACCTGCTGGGCTTCGCCCTGGACGAGCGCACCCCGACGGCTGCTCTCACCACGGTCTGGGCCGCGGTTGCCGAGGCGGTCGGCATCGGTGCATCCGATGTTCCCGCCCTGACGACGATCGACTCCCGCGCCGGGGCGGCACTGCCCGACCGGTTCCGTCGGACCAGCACCTACCTGACGCACCCACGGTTCTCCCGGTACCGCAGCGAGACGTCGATGCTGCGCTACCTACGACGGCTCGCCGACCGGGACTACGCGCTGGACCGCGGGATGATCCCGTTGGGGTCCTGCACGATGAAGCTGAACGCGACAGCCGAGATGGAGCCGGTGACCTGGCCCGGGTTCGCCGGCATCCACCCGTTCGCCCCGGCGCAGGACGCGGCCGGCTACACCGAGCTGATCGCCGACCTCGAGGGCTGGCTGGCCCGGGTGACCGGCTATGCCGCGGTCAGCGTGGCGCCCAACGCCGGGTCGCAGGGGGAGTACGCGGGCCTGCTGGCGATCCGCGCCTACCACCGCTCCCGGGGCGACGACCAGCGCACCGTCTGCCTCGTGCCGGCCAGCGCCCACGGGACCAATGCCGCGTCGGCGGTGATGGCGGGCCTCCGGGTCGTGGTCGTGCCGTGCGCGGACAACGGCGACGTCGACCTGGACGCCCTGCGGGCGCTGGTCCACCGGAGCGGGGACAACCTGGCGGCGATCATGGTCACCTACCCCTCCACCCACGGCGTGTACGAGCGTGGGATCACCGAACTCGCCGGGATCGTCCACGGCGCGGGCGGGCAGGTCTACATCGACGGCGCCAACCTGAACGCGCTGTGCGGGGTCGCGGGTCCCGGTCACTTCGGTGGGGACGTCTCGCACCTCAACCTGCACAAGACCTTCTGCATCCCGCACGGCGGCGGGGGACCGGGCGTCGGTCCGGTCGCGGTCGCGGCCCACCTCGCACCGTTCCTGCCCGGACACCCGCTGCACCCTGACCCGGAACGCCGCCACACGGTTGTCGGACCGGTGAGCGGTGCTCCGCAGGGCAGCGCCTCGATCCTGCCGATCTCGTGGGCCTACGTCCGGATGATGGGCGGAGCGGGCCTACGGGAGGCGACGGGGACCGCACTCCTCTCGGCGAACTACGTGGCCAAGCGTCTCGGTGAGCACTACCCCGTCCTGTACGCCGGGCCGGACGGGCACGTCGCGCACGAGTGCATCCTGGACATCCGCCCGCTCACGCAGGCGACCGGTGTGACCGTCGACGATGTCGCCAAGCGGCTCGTGGACTACGGGTTCCACGCCCCGACCATGAGCTTCCCGGTCGCCGGGACGCTGATGGTGGAGCCGACCGAGAGCGAGGACCTTGCCGAACTGGACAGGTTCGTCGATGCAATGGTGGCGATCCGGGCCGAGGCGGACCGGGTCGGGGAAGGCGCATGGCCGCGCGAGGACAACCCGCTGGCCAACGCGCCGCACACCGCGGCGATGGTCACCGCCGAGCAGTGGTCACACCCGTACACCCGGGAACTCGCCGCCCACCCGGCCGGGTCCGGAGCGGGTGTCGATAAGTACTGGCCGCCGGTGCGGCGTGTGGACGGTGTGCACGGCGACCGCAACCTGGTCTGCTCGTGCCCGCCCGTCGGCGAGCTCGCCGACTCCGCGTTCTGAACTCCGCCCCGACGACCGGGACTCGGGCCGCCCCGACGACCGCGACTCAGGCCACGGAGACCGCGAACACGGGCTTCGTGGTCGGGGAGGCCGACCCGCCGGCCGGCTCCACGCTCACGCCGACCTGGTCACCGGTCCGCAGGCCGGTGAAGGCGACCTCGGCGGCCTGCTTCTCGGTGCCGAACGTCCCAACCGAGCGCGCCTTGTTCGCGGCGTCGATCAACCACAGCTGGTAGGTCTTGTCCGGCGGCAGCGCGGCCACCCCGTCCAGGACCACGACGCCCCGGCGGGCGGACGAGGAGACCAGGACGGTCGCCCGCCCGCCACCCGCGACCTGGGTCGTCCGGGTCGCGATGTCGGGCTGGTTGACGACGTCGGAGATCGCTGCGCTCCTCCTGAGCGCAGCCTGGGTCTGCTGGCGTGCCCCGGAGAGCTGGTCGGCCTGGACGCCGACCACGATCCCCAGTGCGACGACCGCGGCGAGAGCGAACGCAGCGGCCACCCGGGCACCGAGCCGCCGGCGTCGCTGCGCGGTCGCATCGACCGGGACGACGGTGGTCGAGCCGGGAGCGTGATCGTCCGGCCCGGCCCCGACGTGGCGTCCGGCGTCCGGCATCGCCCGGATCGGCTCGACGACGTCCGAGACGCGGCGCAGGAGCATCTCGCCGGTTCCGCTCAGCGGCAGGTCCGCGGTCGCGTCCGGGCGGCCGGTCAGTGGCGGCAGCTGGCGGGTCTGCGCAACCTGCCCGAGGACCCGGGCCCGCAGTCCGGGCGGAGGCGCGGCCTGGTTCGTCGCACCCAGCAGTGCCGATGTCGCGAACAGTCCCGCGACCTCGTGGGCGGTGTCGGGCGCACCGTCCAGGTAGCTCTCGAAAGCGGAGCGCTCATCGGCTGGGAGGGCGTCCAGCACGTATGCCGCTACCAGCGTGTTCATCTCGCGACGCATGTCGTCCTCCTCCCGCTCAGTCATGGGCGACAAGCCCTGCAGACATGTCTTCGCAGCGGCAGCCCACCCGGGTGGCCCCTGTGGACGACAGATTCGGGTGCGAGCGCAGCTCGGAGGCCGACATCAGACCTCGACCCCGATGCAGTCACGCAGACGGATCAGCCCGTCACGCATCCGGGTCTTCACGGTCGGCAACGGAACCGTCAGCAGCTCCGAGACCTCCCGGTAGGTGTAACCGCTGTAGTAGGCCAGGTCGACCGCTTCCCGTTGCAGCGTGGTCAGGGTGTCCAGGCAGCGCCGGACCCGTTCCTGGTCCAGTCGGGCGGTCACCTCCTCGACGACCTCGTCGTAGCTGACCGGGATGTCGCGCTGGCCGACCTTGGAGTCCCGGTTGGTGGAGGCCTGCTCGGACCGGACGCGGTCGACGGCACGTCGGTGCGCCAGCGTCATGGCCCAGGTCGTCACGCCCGCCCGGGTCGGGTCGAACCGGGTGGCGGTCTTCCAGAGCTCGAGCATGACCTCCTGGGTCACCTCCTCCGACTGTGCGTGGTCGCGCAGGACGCGGCGCACGAGGCCGAAGACGCCCGACACCAGGCGGTCGTAGAGGAGCGCGAACGCCGAGTCGTCCCCGCGGGCAACGCGGGCCATCAGCTCCTCGGAGGACACCGCCGGCTCCGCTCCCGGCGCAGCGGACACGGCGCGGGTCCGACCGGCGGAACGGGGTCCGACCCGCCCGGACGTCTCGCCCGCGGTGGTCACGCCTGGAAGTGTGCCACCCGATCAGGCGATTGCGGAGAGTGGTGTCGGCGGGAGAAGGGGCGACGGGTGACCGGCTGCCGGGTCGGGCGCCTGCCGTCCCCCGGCCGATCGGGGGAGTGGCATCCGGCGAGCAACGCTCGCGGTGCAGGACACTCGAGGGATGAGTGGAATGTCACCGATGGCCGCCGGTCGCAATCGCACCGGCCTGCCGACCCCGCCGCAGGGCGAACCCATTGCCGCGTACGCCACCTACGCCGCGGCACAACGAGCCGTGGACCACCTCTCCGACGAGCACTTCCCGGTGGAGAACATCACCGTCGTGGGAGAAGACCTCCAGATGGTGGAACGGGTCACCGGGCGCCTGACCTACCCACGCGCGGCGGCAGCGGGCGCGCTGTCCGGGGCGTGGTTCGGCCTGTTCATCGGACTCTTGTTGTACGCGTTCGGCGGTCAGGGCAACATCGGCTTCGTCGTGGCCGCCGTTCTGCTGGGCATCGCCTTCGGCCTCCTGTCCGGCGTGATCTCGTACTCGCTGACCGGCGGCCGGCGTGACTTCACCTCGTTCAGTCAGATGGTGGCCCGCCGGTACGTCGTGCTGTGCCGCGGCGGGGACAGCGGCCGTGCCTACTGGCTGCTGCAGCGGCTCACCGACAACCCACCGCTGCCCGAGGCGGACGGGACCTCGTCACGTCAGCCGGCGCACCCCCACGACCCCGCCGGCGCGAGTGTGCCGGACGACTCGCCGTTCGAGTCGTCGTCGACCCGGCCGACGGACCCGGGCAACGAGTCCTCGCAGCAGCCTCGTTGACCCATCCTCGTTCGACGACCGGTCAGCGACTGAGGCTCTTGTACTTGTTGACGGCCAGCCAGCCGAAGACAGCGCCCAGGCCGACCGTCCAGGCGATCGACTGCAGCACCAGCGAGCTCGTGCTCGCACCGTCGAACAACGCCCTGCGCGCTTCGGGGGGGATGTCGCCGAGCGTCAGGGATCGCATCGCGTTGATGACGATCGAGACGGGTTGGTGGTAGGCGAACCCCTGCAGCCAGCCGGGCATGGTGTTGACGGGGACGAACGCGGAGCTGGCGAACGTCAGCGGGAAGACGATCGGGAACGTCGCCGCGTTGACCGCCTCCACCGTCGACACGCTCATGCCGACCAGCGCGTACACCATCGAGATGGCGGTGGCGAAGGCCAGCACGAGCACCAGGCCGAGCACCAGGCCGAGCACCGAGGACGGGCGGAACCCGACCGCGAAACCCACCGCCACCAGGATCAGCACCTGCACGGTGTTGTTCAGGGTGTCGGAGATCAGCCGTCCCGCGAGCACGGCGCTCCGTGACATCGGGAGGCTGCGCAGCCGGTCGACGAAACCCTTCTGCAGGTCGTCCGCGAGTGCGAAGCCGGTGGTGCCCGCGCTGAACATCGCCGTCTGCACGGCGATCCCGGGGATCAGGTAGGTCGCGTAGGAGGTCGCGGTCCCGAGCCCGCTGCCCACTGCCCCGCCGAACACGTAGCGGAAGAGCAGGGTGAACATCACCGGGGAGATCAGGGTGAACACGACCTGGTCCGGCGCCCGCGCGATCCGCAGGATGTTCCGCCTGGCCATCGCGAACGCGTCCGACACGGCGAAGCCCGTCCGGGCCCCCAGTCCCGGTTCGCGGGCTGACACGAGATCGGCGCTGACGGTCGTCATGCGTGCTCCTTGCGACGTCGGCGGACTTTCCGGGTGGAGGTACCGGTGTCCTGCTGCCCGTCGGGTGAGGCGCCCTCCTCGGCCGGGCGCCCGGTGAGGGACAGGAACACGTCGTCCAGGCTCGGTTCGCGCACGGCGATGGTCCGGGCGGTCAACGCCGCCGCGTCCATGCCGCGGATGATCCGGGCGAGGGTCCGCGGGCCGTTCACCGTCGGCACGCGGACCGTGGCGCCGTTGCGACCGGGATCCGTCCCGTCGACCCGGTCCCGGTCGTCCCCGTCAGCCCGGGCGATCGCCAAGGTCAGCTCGGCCGATGCCTCGTCGGGCATCCCGATCTCCACGACGGTCGCCCCGAGGGTGGCCTTCAGCTCGGCCGCGGTGCCCTCGGCGATGACCCGGCCGTGGTCGACGACGCTGATCGCGGTGGCGAGACGGTCGGCCTCCTCCAGGTACTGGGTCGTGAGCAGCAGCGATCGGCCGTCGGCGACCAGCTCCTCGATGATCCCCCACAGCTCGACGCGCGACCGGGGGTCCAGACCCGTGGTCGGTTCGTCCAGGAAGAGCACGGGAGGCTCCGCGACGAGCGCTGCCGCGAGGTCGAGCCGTCGGCGCATGCCACCGGAATAGGTCTTCGCCCGGCGGTCCGCGGCGTCGGACAGGCCGAACCTGTCCAGCAGCCTGTCGGCCTGCGCGCGGGCGCGGGCGCGGCCGAGGTGGTTCAACTGCCCGACCAGCACGAGGTTCTCCCGGCCGGTGAGGCTCTCGTCGACCGCCGCGTACTGGCCGGCGAGCCCGATGCGGCGGCGGACCCCGGCCGGGTCCTTCGTCACGTCGATCCCGGCGACCTCGGCGTGACCGCTGTCCGCTCGCGTCAGGGTGGTCAGGACGTTGACCGCGGTCGTCTTGCCCGCACCATTGGGCCCCAGCACCCCGAGGACCGTCCCCGCATCGAGCCGCAGCGACACCCCGTCGAGCGCTCTCACCTGCTTCCTGTCCTTGCCGAAGACCTTGACCAGGTCCTCGGCGAACGCCACGGGTGGCGCCATGGGCAACTCCTCGGCTCTGCGGCCCCTACGGGTGGGCCCGGACGGGATGGTGGCAGCAGTGTGCCGGGGAGCACCGACAGAACCCACCGGCGGGGGTCCCGGCGGGAGGTCGGCGGACGGCGATCGGGCGGTGCGGGCAGGATCTGGGGCGTGCCGTCGCGTGGGGAGCCGCTGGAACGGTTGGGGTTCCTCACCATCGGCTCGTTCGACCCCGAGGACCCGGGTGCCGGGCACGAGAGCACCCTGGCGGTCCTCGAGCTGGGGGAGCGACTCGGCTTCGACAGCGCGTGGCTGCGACACCGCCACCTGCAGTACGGGATCTCCTCACCGGTCGCCGTCCTGGCCGCAGCCACGCAACGGACCCGACGGATCGAGCTCGGGACCGCGGTGACGCCGCTGGGCTGGGAGAACCCGCTGCGCCTCGCCGAGGACCTCGCCACGGTCGACGTCCTGTCCGGCGGTCGGCTCAACCCGGGTGTGAGTGCGGGACCCCCGATGCACTGGGACGACGTGAAGGCGGCGCTGTACCCGGACACCGCCGAGGTGGAGGAGCTCGGTCACGAGCGCACCGCCCGGCTGCTGCGTTTCGTGTCCGGCGAGCCGGCCAGCGGTTTCTCGGGTACCGAGGGCATCGAGGTCTGGTCCCGGCAGGCGCAGCCCCGTTCGCCCGGGCTGGCGTCGCGGATGTGGCTCGGCGCAGGCAGCGAGAACTCGGCGCGGTGGGCGGGGGAACACGGGATGAACCTGTTGACCTCGAGCGTCCTCAGGGCGGGGGACTCGACCGATTTCGCGGCGATCCAGGCGTCGCAGATCCGTGCCTTCCGGGCGGCGCACCCGGCCGGACCCGCCGCCCGTGCCTCGCAGGGACTGGTCGTGATCCCCACCGACACCGCGACCCCGGACCAGCGCGCCCGTTACGAGGCCTACGTCCGGGCGCGGACCCCGCGGACGACCAGCCCGCAGGGCCCGGGGCGGCTGCTGTTCGCCCGAGACCTCGTGGGGACCTCGGACCGCATCGCGGAGGAGCTGTACGACCACGCCGGGTTCCGTGAGGTCCGTGAGGTCGCGTTCGCGCTGCCGTTCTCCTTCGCGCCCGAGGACCACGAGCAGATCCTCACCGACATGGCCACCCGGCTGGGCCCGGCGCTCGGCTGGACCCCGGCCGCCTGATGACCCCGCGGCAGCTGTCCACGCTGGTGGACCTGCGTCGTGCCCGGGACCTCATCGACCGCGAGTACGCGGCCCCGCTGGACGTACCGACCGTGGCCGCCAGGGCGTTGATGTCGCCGGCTCACTTCTCGCGCCTGTTCCGTGCGGCCTACGGCGAGACGCCCTACAGCTACCTGATGACCCGCAGGATCGAGCGGGCGATGGCCCTGCTGCGGGAGGGGGTCAGCGTCACGGATGCCTGCATGACGGTCGGCTGCACGTCCCTCGGCTCGTTCAGCTCGCGGTTCACCGAGATCGTGGGGGAGACGCCGACGGCGTACCGGAGCCACGCGCACGACGCCGTCAAGGCGATGCCCACCTGTGTCGCGAAGGCGCACACCCGCCCGCTCCGTGCCGGATCGAGCAGGAACGGAGAAGCGACACGGGACGCCGCTGTCTAGGTTCCTGGTCATGACCATCGCCCTGCAGTACTGCAACATCACCGTCAACGACGTCGACGAGTCGATCGCCTTCTACGGCGACGCCCTGGGCCTGGTGGTGCGCAACGACGTGCCCTCGGGCGCCTTCCGCTGGGTCACCCTCGGCAGCGACGCGCAGCCGGGACTGGAACTGGTGCTCTCGGTACCGCACGCCGGCCGCTCGCAGGCCGACGGTGACGCCCTGCAGGGACTGCTCACGAAGGGTGTCCTGCCGATGCTCGTCTTTCGGTCCGACGACGTCGACGCGACCTTCGAGAAGCTCCGCGCGTCCGGCGCCGAGGTCCTCCAGGAGCCCATCGACCAGGCCTGGGGTCCACGTGACTGCGCGTTCCGTGACCCGTCGGGCACCACCGTCCGCATCGCGCAGGCGCCCCCGGCCTGACCGCGTGCTCGGGCGCGCCGAGTGGCTCGGTGAAATCGCAACGACGAAGACGGGCCAGAAAGTGACGTCGACGCGCCAAGCGTCGCGTACCTCGGGCGCCCCCCTTCCAGGTCGTGATCGTGGGTGCGCTCGGCCGCAGCGGGCAACGGCCCGACGCCTGGCAAACACCCGGCACTCGGCTGAGCGGACATGCTGAGCGTTGCACGGTCGGTCATCGACTGGTCGGAGACGTGACGCGGGGGCCGGGAGCACGACCTCTTCGGGGCGCCGGTCACCTCGTTGGCCGAAGTCCGTCCGCGACTGGACCGGGCCACCGCCTGGGTGACCCGGTACGTCCCCCCGAAGGACCGGAGGGTCCCGCGGGTGCGCCCGGACCTGGACCTGCTGGCAAGCCTGGACCCGCTCGAACGCGCGTCGGTGAACCTGCTGCTCGCCGAGCTGGGGTTCGACTGGTCGCTGCAGGGCCTGACCGCGCTGGTCTACCGGGTCCCGCGACAGCAGCTCGGACTGTCTGACGACGCGCCCCGCACGCCGGCTCTGAAACATGCGCAGCGAGCGTTCTTCGCGGTGGTCTACCGGTTGCTGCTGGGTCGTGACACCGGTCCGCGACTGCCGACGCTCCTGCTCTACTCGGCCAGAACCAGGTGCGGGCTCTACTCAGCGACCCGGACGGCACGTCCGGCGCAGCGACCCGGACGGCACCTCCGGTGCAGCCGCGTGAGCTCGCCTCGGCCTTGGCCACGGCCTCTTCGAGCGGTCCCCCGAGCAGCCAGGACCGGCCGTCATGCATAATCGGCATTATCCATCAGACAGTCTCGGGCCCTCTCTGGTCGCTGCGTCGCCCTCCCGGCCTGTTATCCGCGCCGCAGACAAGCTATGTTGTCTAGGTGCGGATCGGTGGTCGAGCGCGCAAACCGGGATCACCGGTGCGGACATCGATCACGCGGGCCGGAACGCTGTCCGCAGGATCGCGATGGACGACGACCTGACGATGCTCATCGGACCAGGAACCGATGGACGGCTGCTGGAGATCAGCGTCCTCGACCTGGCCGGTGAGGATCCGGTCGTAATCCACGATGGCGCTCCGACCGGAGTTCTCTCGATTCCTGCAGTGAGAGGTGAGCAGATGCCCCACATCGACGACGACATCGCCGAGCCCGCGCGCCGCTTCGAGCGGCTGGCCGACGACCTGGACCCGGCGACCACCACCGCCGAGCCCATCGACGACCTGCGGCAGATCGCCGCTGTTTCCGAGGCCGTCCGCGCCGACGAAGCCCGCTTGCAGAAGTCGGTCAGCATCGCCCGGGCCCACGACCGCTCCTGGAACGAGATCGCGATCGCCCTCGGCGTCTCCCGCCAGGCAGCACGACAGCGCTTCAGCAGCAAGATCGAAGCCTGACGCGGAGGCCCTCCCCACTGCCCCGCGGGGACCTCAGCCCTTGATGGGGAACCCCAATCATCCACCAAACCCCATATTCTCGCCGAGCGTTGCGCCTCCCACTCGGCCCAGGTCAGATCCGGGCCGGTGCATCGTGAGGCAGTGGAGTCGCACCTCCGGGACGCAGCCCGTCGAAGATGATGCCGAGGTAACGACGCCAGAGGTCGGGCTCGGGGTCCTGTAGGTACTCGACCACGTGCACCGGTGCACACATGAGCAGGATCACGTCCGTTCCGGTGATGTCCTGGCGCAGGGCACCGGCCGCGCGGGCTCGATCCACCAGGCTTTCGATGACCGCGTAGAGCTCTGCACGGATCTCACCCACTGTCGAATCACTCCCGGTGACGGTCTGGAGGAACGTCAGGTCGTGCTGTCGACGTTCGTCGGCCGCCACGGTGAGGAACTGCAACAGTGCCGCGCCCGGGTCCATCGAGGCGAGCAGCCCCCGCGCGACGGCCGTGAGCGCGTGGAGATGATCACTGACGAGCGCGGCGATCAGATCTTCCTTGGAGGCGAAGTGACGGAAGACGGTTCCTTTGGCGACGTCGGCGCGGCGTGCGACGTCGGCCATCGTCGCGCGGCTCCCCCGATCGGCGAACTCCACCTCGGCCGCACGGAGCAGTGACTGGCGGTTGCGAGCGGCATCCGAGCGGAGAGGTCGCGAGGATGCGGGCACAACCAGATGGTAGCAAGTTGACCATGCGGTCACCTTGAGCTAGTGTCTCGCTCGGGAACCTGACCGGCAGGTCACCTTGCCGGGTGACCCTGCACGCCTCTGTACCCCCGCGAGGCCCGGGGTCCTGCCCCCCAGCTCCCCGGTTCGAGCCACTACTCATGCCCCCCGACCTCGCAGTCCGAGACTTCATCGGGCCGGAACAGTCAAGGAGACCCCATGTACCTCAACGGAAGCACGGCCCTCGTCACCGGCGCCAACGGCGGTATCGGACGCCACTTCGCGACGGAACTCCTGCGCCGAGGCGCGAAGGTCTACGCCACCGCCCGCCGACCGGAGCTCGTCGACATCCCTGGCGCGACGGTCCTGCGACTGGACATCACAGACCCGGACTCGGTCACCGCGGTGGCTGAGTCCGCCGGCGACGTGAACGTCCTCGTCAACAACGCCGCTTCCACTGCGGGCGGCAACCTCGTGACCGGAGGGCTCGACGCGATCCGTACGGACATGGACTCGAACTTCTACGGAACCCTCTCCATGATCCGGGCTTTCGCCCCGGTACTGGCCCGCAACGGCGGTGGCGCGATCCTGAACGTCCTGTCCGCTGTGGCGTGGGCTCCGGTCGAGGGCAACACCGCTTACAGCGCCGCCAAGTCCGCGCAGTGGGGCCTGACCAACGGGGTCCGAATAGAGCTCGCGGGCCAGGGGACTCTGGTCACTGCGCTCGTGCCCGGACCGACGGCGACCGAGCCGATGAAGGAGTTCGCGCGGACCGCCGGCCTCGAGCGCCTCCAAGGGGTGATGAACGAGCCGGCGGACCTGGTCAACCTGGCCCTCGACGGCCTCGAGGCCGGCGACGTCGAGGTCCTCGACCGCTTCGGCGCCGCAGTGAAGGCTGTTCTCTCCGGACCCCCGCAGGCGTTCGACCTGGAAGCGGCGCTGCGGTGACGATCCTGTCGGAAACGATGGAGCACCGGTCCTCCGGTCGGCCGTTCGACGACGCGGTTCGTCGGCATGGTGCGCGGTTCGAGGTCGGGTCGCGTCGTCCGTGGGACGGTGAAAACTGGGCGCGGGCCGGACCCGGCCCTGAACCACGACGACCCGACGACGACGAGCAGACATGCCCGACCTGGGTGACATCGAGGAGAAGGCCAGCGACGCCGGTCTGGACACGGCCGCCGACGCGGTCGAGGACAAGACCCCCGACAAGGCCGACAGCATGATCGAGAAGGTCGAGAAGACCGCCGACGACAAGATCGGTCAGTAGGCAATCGGCCAACAGGGGCGCACCACTGCGCGCCCGGGGACGGTCACCGTCCCCGGGCGCAGCCACGCCGGGGACCCGTCGCGCGGACCGCGCCCGTCACGCCATCCGAGAGGACCACATGCGCGCACGACCGATGGCCCACAGGAGCGGGGGCCGGTGAGCGCGGACACAGTGATCACTCCCCCGGCGAAGCCCGGCGACGAGAGCAGCACCACGGTGATCGTCGCCCTGGTCGCCAACCTTCCGGTGGCGCTGGCGAAGGCCGCCGCAGCACCCGGCCGGCGGACGACACCCACCCCCTCGGGCACGGGCAGGACCGCTACTTCTTCGCCCTGCTCGCCGCCTGGTCGATCTTCGTGACCGGAGCACTGTTCTCGGCCTATGAAGGGATCGAGGCGCTGACCGCCAGAGCTTCCGAGCCGGTCAGCCCAATCGTCTCCTACGTCGTGCTCGGCATCTTCTTCCTGCTGGAGGCGACCTCCCTGGTCCGCCGGCTACAGCAGACCCGCACGCGCGTGGGCACGAGCAGGGCTTCGGGCAGCTCCTCGACACCAGCGACGGCCCCACCGCCACGACGGTCGTCGTAGGACGGCGCCGCCCTGATCGGCCTGCTGCTCGCCGCGAGCGGTGTCGCTCTCCACCAGATCACCGGGTCCGGGGTTACGACGGGATCGCCAGCCTCGCCATCGCGGTCCTGCTCGCGCTCATCGCCGTCCGCCTCGGCCGCACGGACATGCGGCTGCTCACCGGGACCCAGACCGACCCGCGTCTGGTCCGCGCGATCGTGCGCCACCTGGGCGACGAGCAGGAGCTCGAGGCGGTCGTCGACCTGGTGACCGTGCAGCTGGGAACCGACCAGGTGCTGGTGTGCGCCCACCTGGACATCGATGCTCTCGACGCGGGCCAGGTCGAGCGGGCGGTGGTGCGGATCGGCCGCGGCCTGCGAGAGGAGTTCCCCGACATCTCCGAAGTGTTCCTGGAGCCCGTGCCCGGCCACGACCCGGAGGTCCGGGAGCGGGTCCGCACCCGGTACGGCGAGGACCTCCTCACGCGGCTGGAGGAGGAGGCCGGCATCGAGGACGAACCCACGTGACCGTGCGCAGGCATGCCGGGGGTGGAGCTGTGGCCGCCGAGCGCGACGGAGGCGGCCACAGGTCCACCGGCGGATCAGTCGACGACGATCTCGTCCGGCCGGGTCGCCGGGGTCGGCAGGTCGGCGGTCCGCGGGAAGTGGCAGGCGACCAACCGGCCGTCCCCCACCGGCTGCGGGTGCGGCTTGTCGGTCACACAGACGTCCTGCACGTAGGGACACCGCGTGTGGAAGGGGCATCCCGTCGGCCGGTCGATCGGGCTGGGCACGTCCCCGCGGAGAACGATCCTCTCCCGTACGGCCGCCTCCCCCTCCATCCGGGGAATCGCCGAGAGCAGTGCTTCGGTGTAGGGATGCGACGGTGCGGCGTAGAGCGGGGCGGCCGGCCCGATCTCGACGACCTCCCCGAGATACATCACGGCGATCCTGTCGCAGAAGTGCCGGACGACGCCGAGGTCGTGGGTGATGAACACGTACGTGAGGGCGAGGTCCTCCTGCAACTGGGCCATCAGGTTGAGGATCTGCGCCTGGATGGACACGTCGAGTGCCGACACCGGCTCGTCGGCGACCAGCAGGCGCGGCCGGGTCGCCAGCGCTCGGGCGAGTCCGATGCGTTGGCGCTGCCCGCCGGAGAACTCGTGCGGGTAGCGCGTGAGGGCGTCGGGGCGCAGCCCGACGGTCTCGAACAGCTCCGCCGCCGCCGTCCGCGCCGCCCGCCCGGAACTGACCCCGTGGATCTCCAGGGGGTCGGTGACGGCCTCCACGACCCGCCGTCTCGGGTTCAGGGAGGCGAACGGGTCCTGGAACACGAGCTGGAGGTCCCGGCGAATCGTCCGCAGGCGCCGGCGCGGCAGGCGGGTGATGTCCTGGCCGTCGAACTCGATCCGACCCCCCGTCGGGTCCAGCAGCCGCACGACGAGCCGGCCGAGCGTCGACTTGCCGCAGCCGGACTCCCCCACGACGCCGAGGGTCTCCCCGGCCGTCACGTCCAGCGTCACCCCGTCGACGGCGTGTACGGGGGCCCGCGGGCCGAGTCCGGAGCCGGTCCGCCGGCCGGGGAACGTCTTGTCGAGGTCGCTCAGGCGCAAGAGAGGCATCGGGCGCTCTCGCGTGAGAGCGGTGCTCACGCCGACTCCGCGACGACGCGGTCCCCGGACCGGGCGGCCGCCCGGTCCGTCCCCGCTAGCCAGCACGCATCGCGGTGGGAGGGGACGTCGCCGCTGGGACGCAGCGGCGGCTGGGAGTCGCACGCGTCGAACCGGTGCCTGCAGCGACTGGCGAACACACATCCGGTGCCCGCCTCGGCGGGGGTGACCGGTGACCCGGGGATGGTCGGCAACCGGCGCCGGGGCGCGCGTGGCGCGCCGACGCCGCCTGTCGGCTCGCCGGTCATCCGCGGCACCGACTCCAGCAGACCCCAGGTGTAGGGGTGGCGCGGGGACCGGAACACCGGCGACCGCGGCCCCACCTCGACCGCCCGCCCGGCGTACATCACCAGCACCCTGTCGGCCAGCTCCGACACCACTCCCATGTCGTGGGTGATGAGCACCACCGAGGACCCGTGCTCGGCGCGCAGCCGGCGCAGCAGGTCCAGGATCTGCGCCTGGCTGGTGACGTCCAACGCCGTGGTCGGCTCGTCGGCGATGACCAGCGCCGGTTCGCACGACAGCGCCATCGCGATGACCGCACGCTGGCGCATCCCGCCGGAGAACTCGTGGGGGTAGTCGTCGACGCGGCGCCGGGGACTGGGGATGCCGACCTCGCCGAGCAGCTCGACCGCCCGCGCCCTCGCGGCTCCCCTCGACATCGACCGGTGGGCGCGCAGTTGTTCGGCGATGTGCCACCCCACCGTGTACACGGGCGTCAGCGCGGTCATCGGGTCCTGCGGGACGAACGCGATCTGCCGGCCGCGGATCCCGCGCAGGCTGTCACTGTCGGCGCCCACCAGCTCGGTCCCGCGGAACCGGGCGGACCCGCTGAGCAGGATGTTCGGGTTCGCGACGAGGCCGAGCATGCCGAGCATGGACACGCTCTTGCCCGACCCGGACTCCCCCACGATGCCGAGGACCTCCCCCGGGGCGAGGTCGAAGGACAGGTCGCTGACCGCGACCACCGGTCCGGTCCGCCCCCGGAACGCGACGTGCAGACCGTCGACGGCCAGCAGCGGACCGTCCGCTCCTCCGCTGCCCCGCGAGGCGGCCACCCCCTGGCGCTCAGGCATGCCGCACCCGCGGGTCGAGCCGGGCGTAGAGCAGGTCCACGGCCGCGTTGGCGACCACGACGAAGAAGGCCGCGTAGACGACCGCGCTGATGATGACCGGGAGATCGGTGCTCTGGAGGGCGGAGAAGGTCAACCGGCCCAGCCCCGGCAGGTCGAACACGACCTCGGTCAGCAGGGCCGAACCGCCGACGAGCGCGCCGAAGTCCAGCCCGAACAGCGAGACGATCGGGATCAGCGAGCACCGCAGGGCGTGCCGGAGGAGGATCCGGCGTTCGCTGACCCCCTTGGCCCGGGCGGTGCGGACGTAGTCCTCCGACAGGGCCGTGAGCAGTTCCGCCCGCAGCACGCGGGCGTAGATGCCGGCGTAGAGCACGGCCAGCGTCAGCCAGGGGAACAGCAGGTGCAGCGCCCACTGGCCGGGGTCCTGGGTCAGTGGGACGTACCCCAACGGCGGGACCCACCGGAACAGGGAGTCGTGCAGCCGGCTCTGGGTCAGCAGGTTGACCACCTCCCCCAGCCAGTACACGGGTATCGAGATCCCGATCAGGCCGAGCACCGAGAGCACCGGGTCCAGGACCCGTCCGCGTCCGCGGGCGGCGAGGGTCCCGAAGGCGATGCCGATGACCATCCACAGCACCGCGCCGCCGACGACCAGCGACAAGGTCACCGGGACCGCCGCCACGATCTGCGGGAGGACCAGCTGGCCCCGGTTGACGTAGGAGGTCAGGTCCCCGTCGACGAACAGGTGCTTCATCATCAGCGCGTACCGCACCGGCAGCGGCCGGTCCAACCCGAACGAGGCACTCACCTGGGCCAGCGTCGCGGGGTCGGCGTTGCGCCCGGCGATGCGAGCGGCCGGGTCGGCACCGGGAGTCGCGAAGAAGATGAGGAACGTGAGAGCGCTGATCGCGAACAGGATCAGCACCGTCGCGGCCAGCCGACGGAGCAGGAAGGCGATCACGCGCCGGTCACCCCGCGCCGCGCAGTCGAGCCTGCGGGTCGAGCGCGTCCCGGACACCGTCGCCCAGGACGTTGAGCGCGACGGCGGTCAGCACCAGGGCCAGACCGGGCGCCAGAGCCACGGCGGGACGGGTGTAGAGCAGACCCAGTCCGTCGTTGATGATCGTGCCCCAGCTGGCCTGGGGCGGTTGCACCCCGATGGACAGGAACGACAGCGCCGACTCGGTCAGCATGTTCACCGCGGTCATCAGCGGCAGGAACACCACGATCGTGGGAAGCACGTTGGGCAGGATGTCCCGGCGCATGATCCGGGCGTCGCTGGCACCGAGTCCGATGGCGGCGGAGACGAAGTCCCGTTCGCGCAGGGAGAGCACCTGACCGCGGATCGGTCGCCCGATGTAGGGCACGAAGATGGCGCCGATGATGAGGATCGGCAGCCACAGGCTCCCGGAGGTGATGGTGACCGGGCCGAGGCTGAGCCCGCTGCCGATCAGGACGATCGACAGGCTGATCCCCAGCAGGTACACCGGGAAGGCCCAGATGACGTCGAACACGCGGGACAGCACACCGTCCACGAAGCCGCCGAAGTACCCCGCGACGATGCCGAGGACCCCGGCGACCAGACACGACAGCACGGCCGAGGCGAACCCGATGAGCAGGGAGTTGCGTCCCCCGTACAGCAGGCGGGCGGCGATGTCCCGGCCCTGCCCGTCCGCGCCGAGCATGAAGTGCGCGGGATCCCAGGTGGGCCCGATCGGGGTCGAGCCGAGCCCGAGCCCCTCGGTGCTCGCCGCGATGACCGGCACCTGTTGCCCACCGACCACGGTCGTCCCGCCCAGGTTGGACGCGAACGGGTCGGTGTGGGCGATGTGCCCGGCGTAGAACGGCGCGCCGACACACGCCACCACCACGACGACCAGCACGACGGCCGACACCACCGCGGGCCGGTTGCGCCCGATCTGGGCGAACCCCGTGCGCCACGGGCCCCTGGCGGCGCCGGCCGTCCGCACCGCCGGCGCCACCGCGACCCCACCCGCGGTCTCGGCCGAGAACTCCCCGGGGGAGGAGGTCACTGGACCCACAACTGGTCGACCAGCATGTAGAACTGCTTGCTGAACCCGTAGTTCCCGACCCGCGCGGACGTGAAGTCCACCAGCTTCGGGGTGACCAGCGGGGCGACCACGGACTGGTCCATCAGCGACTTGTCGAGCGCCGCCCACTGGCCGTCCGCCGAGGGAAGCCCGCCCTTCACCTGCTGGGCGAGCGCGCCGGTGAGGGCCGCGTCGGTCGGCTTGTCGCACCAGCCGGAGATGTTGACGCTGGAGTCGCTGCCCGGATGGAAGCTCCCGCATGAGAACAGGACGTTCAGGAAGTCCGACGCCGCCGGGTAGTCCTGGTACCACTGGCTCAGGCTGATCTGCACCTTGTTCTTCGTGTTCTGGATGTAGGTGAACTGGATGTTGCCCGAGATCTTGCTGACCTTGGCCTTGTAACCCAGTGCCGTCAGGACGCTCTGCACGTACTCCCCGATGGAGGCGTTGACCGTGTCCTGCGCGACCACCACCGAGACGGCCTGCCCAGCCGTCCCCGACTCCTGGACGAGCTGCTCGGCCTTCGCCATGTCGGGCGCGGACCACGTCGTGCCCGGGTTGGCCGTGTAGGCACAGGTGTCCACGTGACCGGGGAAGCCCGGAGGCAGGATCGTGCACACCGGGGAGGCCAGGTTCTTTCCGCCGTAGAGCTGGACCACGGCGTTGCGGTCGATGGCGAAGTTGACCGCCTGACGGGCCTTGAGGTTGTTGAATGGGGCGATCCTGGTGTTCATCGGGAGGTACCAGAAGGCGGTGAGCGGGTTGACGTGCACCCGCGAGGCGTACTTCGTGCCGATCTCGTTGAGCCGGTCCGGTGGGGGCTGGTCGGCGAGCCAGTCCGCCTGGCCGTTCTGCACCGCCGTGATCTCGGCCTCCACTGTCTGACCGAAGGACTCCACGATCTGGTCGGGGTAGCCCTGCGGCTGGGCCTCACGCGACCACTCGGTGAAGTGGGTGTTGCGGCTGAGCACCAGCGACCCGTTGCCACTGGGGTTGTAGGCGGTGATGGCGTAGGCGCCGGTTCCCGGGATCGGTTTGGTCCCGGAGTCGGTGGTCGGTGAGCCGGCGGGCAGGATCGCGGCGTGGGGGACGGACACCTTGTAGGGGAACTCCGGGTCCGCGACGGTCAGCTTGATGGTGACCTTGCCGGTGGCCCTGTCGGCGGTGACCCCGGGCAGGGTACAGGTCTTCGGCGTCTTGAGGCAGGCGTCCGCCCCCACGATGCCGTTGTAGAAGGTACCGGCGGTGGGGCTGGAGACGGTGAAGATCCGGCGGTAGGAGGCGACGACGTCGTCGGTGGTCACCGCCTTGCCGTTGGAGAACACGACGCCCTTGCGCAGCGTGAACGTGTAGGTCTTCCCGCCGTCGCTGATCACAGGCAGCGCGGTGGCGAGGTCGGGGACCACGGTGAACGACCCGTCGCCGCCCACCTTCCGGAAGGCCAGCAGCCCGTCGTAGGCGCCCTGGTAGATCTGCCAGTACTGCAGCGTGTAGTTGATCTGAGGGTCGATGCTGCCCGCGGCGGCGGCGGCGAGCAGCTTCAGCGTCCCGCCCTTGTGCTGCGCCTGGAACCCGGCCGCCGAGGGACTGGAGCCGCCGCCCGTCCCTGCGGTCGCACCGGTGCTCGTGCCGGTGCTCGTGCCGGCCGAGGACCCCGTCGTCGCGCCGGGCTGCGCCGGTTGGGTGTTCGAACACGCGGCCAGGGTGAGGGCGGCGGCGAGGGCGACGCCGGTGACAACGGTCCTGCGGGTGCTGGGCATCGCTTCAGCGTCCTCCGGGAGATGGGGCGTGGGACAGGAACGACTCGACGACGTCGAGGTAGCGCTCGGGCTCCTCCACGTGCGGCAGGTGGCTGGACCGCTCGAACAGTTCCCAGCGGACGTCGGGAACACGGTCCAGGAACGGTTTGACCGCGAGCGGTGTCGCCTCGTCGTACACGCCGGAGATCACCAGCGTGGGCACGGCGATCTGATCCAGCCGGTCCTCGATCGTCCAGTCGGCGAGGGTACCGACGACATGGAACTCACTCGGCCCGTTCATGGTGTGGTACACCGTCGGGTCCTTCGCCAGTTGATCGAAGGAGGCGGTCACCTCCGGCGGGTTCGGCACCACCCGGCAGACGAACCGGTCGTAGAAGTGTCGCTGGGCCTCGAGGTAGCCGGGCGAGTCCGTGGTGCCCGCCCGCTCGTGGTCGGTGAGTGCCTGCTGGACGTCGTCGGGCAACTGGGCCCGGAGCCGGTTGGCCTCCCGGACCCAGGTACGCATCGAGGCGGGCGAGTCGGCGATCACCAGGGCCTGCAGGCCGGCCGGTGCCGTCACCGCGTACTCGGCGCCGAGCATCCCGCCCCAGGACTGCCCCAGGACGGCATGCCGGTCCGCGATACCGAGCTCGGTGAGCACCGCACCCAGCTCCTCGAGGAAGAACCCGACGGTCCAGTCCGACGCGGGCCGGTCCGGGGCGTGGGTGGAGAGCCCGCAGCCGAACTGGTCGTAGTGCACGACGGGTCGTCCCGATGCTGTGGCCAGGTCGGCGATCGCCAGGGTGTAGTCGTGCGCCACGCCCGGCCCGCCGTGCAGGACGACCAGGGGCGTCGGGCCCGCGTCGAGGTCCCCGGTGACCCGGTACCACGTCGACCCCCCCGAGAACCCGACGGTTCCCTCGCGGGTTGCCGGTGCGGTCATGCACTCTCCTTCGCTTGCTGCACGGCCCGGGAGTGCGGCGAGTGCGTCCTGTCGGTGCTGCTCAAGGGCCCGACGGTGGCGCCGACATTGGTCTGTTGACAAGACCTTTCGGTCACGAATGCGTCTCGGCCGATCGGTCGGACATCCGACAGGCGGAAGCACCCGGGCCCTCGGAGCGCTGCACCCGCCATGCGTGCCATCGGCTACTCCGTCACCGGCTCCCCCGACGTCCTGTCCCTGGTGGAGCGCCCCGTCGCCGAACCCGGCCCCGGTGAGGTCCGCGTCCGGGTGGCGCGGTCGGGGGTGAACCCGACGGACTGGAAGAGCCGGGCCGGCTCGGGTGACGGTGGCCCCGCACCCTTCCCCGTCACGGTGCCCGGCCACGACGGTGCCGGCACCGTGGACGCGGTCGGTCACGGCGTGGACGCCCACCGGGTCGGGCAGCGCGTGTGGCTGTGGGAGGCCGCCTTCAAGCGGGCCGAGGGGACCGCGCAGGAACTCACCGTGGTCCCGGCCCACCAGGCCGTGCCGCTGCCCGACGGTGCCGACTTCGACCTCGGCGCGAGCCTGGGCATCCCCTTCCTCACTGCCCACCGCGCGCTGACCGTCAACGAGGGCGGACCGGCCGAACTGGGCCCGGGCACGCTGCAGGGCCGGGTCGTCCTGATCGCCGGAGGCGCCGGCGCCGTCGGGAACGCCGCGATCCAGCTGGCCCGGTGGTCCGACGCCACCGTCGTCTCCACCGTGAGTTCACCGGCCAAGGCACAGCTCGCACGGGCGGCCGGTGCCGACCACGTCGTGGACTACCGGACCCAGGACGTCGCCGCTGTGGTCCGCGGGATCGCGCCCCACGGCGTCGACACGATCGCCGAGGTCGCACCGGGGCCTAACGCCGCCCTCGACGTCGCGGTCCTCGCCCGCCACGGCGTGGTCGCGGTCTACGCCGACGACGGGGACGGTGAGCTGGTCCTGCCGGTGCGGGCCGTGATGCGACCCAACGCCCGTTGGCAGTTCGTGCTGGTGTACACCGAACCGCACGAGGCAAAGGCCCGTGGGGTCGCCGCCGTGTCGGCTGCCCTGGTCGGCGGCGTGCTGCGCGTCGGGCGGGACGCCGGACTGCCCCTGCACCACTTCCCGCTGACCGCGACCGCCGCGGCGCACACCGCCGTGCAGGACGCCGTCGTCGGGAAGGTGCTGGTCGACGTCGACGCCTGAGGCACCACGGCCGCTGGGTACCACGCGCACGGCGATGATGCGGGGGTGCCCACCTCCACAGGACCGGACGTGACCGGTGGACCGCCACCGGACCTCGCCGCGTCGCGGCGGCGCATCGATGCTCTCGACGACCAGCTCGTCACCGTCCTGGTCGAACGGGCCCGGGTCGTCGGCGACGTGGTCCGGTACAAGCGCTCCCGCCACATGCGGGTGGTCGACCGGGGCCGCGAGGACGAGATGCTCCTGGCCATCGGGGAACTCGCCGCCAGCCGGGGCCTGGACCCGCGCATCGCCCGGCAGGTGCTGCGCGCGGTCATCGACGGTTTCACCCTGCTGGAGGTCGAGGAGCTCGGCCCGGACCTCTAGACGGGCGACCCGCGAGCGGTCCTCCGGATCGCCAGCACCGGACTGTCCGGCACCGGGTCGTCGTCCCACCCCGGCTCCGACCCGTGACCGTCGAACGCACCGCTCACGGAGGGGACGGCGACGAGAGCACTGCTCCATCCCGCCTCGCGCAGGAGTGTCCGGGCCGGGTCCAGCTGCTCCCGGGCGACCAACGTCAGCAGGACCCCTGCCGGTGCCAACCAGTGGTCCAGCGTCGCCAGGACCGTGCGCACGGCGTCCAGTCCGTCCGGCCCGCCCCGCACGCTCACCTCGTCCTCGGCCGCGCGGTAGTCCGCCGGAACGTCCGCCAGCCGGTGGTCGGGGACGTGCGGCAGGTAGGCCACCACGACGTCCAGGCGACCGACAAGGGCGTCGGGGAGCCCGGAGAACCAGTCACCACGGACGACCCGGAACCCGTACACCGCCGCGTTCACCCGGGCGCACGACACGGCTGGCGCACCCAGGTCACTGGCCCAGACCTCGCAGTCCGTCCCGGCTGCGGCCGCGACGGTCGCGGCGATCGCACCGCTCCCGCACCCCAGGTCGAGCACGACCGCCCCGGTCGGCCGGGACGCGACCTCGGCCACGGCTGCGCGGGCCAACGGCTCGGCCCGGGACCGGGGGATGAAGACCGGCGCCCGCACCGTGATCCGCAAGCCGCCGAACCGGGCCCAGCCCAGGACGTGCTCGAGTGGCTCACCACCCACCCGCCGCCGCACCGCGATGCCCAACGCGGGGCCGGTGAACTCCGCCAGCAGCAGCCGGGCCTCCTGCTCGGCGAAGACGCATCCTGCGTCGCGCAGCGCCTGCAGGAGCTCTTCCGGGTTCGGTTCCGCGGTCGGTTCCGCGGTCGGAGCCGGCGTCGGTGCGGCGTCGCTCATCGGACGGCCGGCTCGAAGGTGACGTGGTCGGCGTCGAACTCCGGGACGAACCCGATCCGCCGGTAGACGCCGCCGGCCGTCGGGTTGGCGAGGTCGGCGTAGAGGACCACCTGGGCGGCACCGGCGGCGCGCGCGTCGGCCGCCGCGACGGCCGTGACCGCTGCCGCGTACCCGTGGCCACGGTCGGCCGCCGGGGTGAACACCGGCCCGATCCGGGCGACCCCCACCGCGGCGGCGCTCACCGAGGCCGTCGAGACCGGCCGGTCGTCCACCGTCCACACCCGGACCTCGCCGTTGGCGACCTTCCGGTCGGCAGCTTCCGCGTGCTCGGCCGGATCCACCGACGCGCCGGCGCTCTCGAGCGCGAAGCGACCGAACCAGTCCCGGACCAGGTCCAGGTCTCCCGCCCCCGCCGTCTGTGCGGCGCCGGGGACACCGGTCGGGGGCAGCAGGCGTCCGAGCCGGTACAGCCGGGTCGCCCGGGCACGTCGGGTGGCCAGGCCGGTCCGTCGCTCCCACGCGTTCGCGAAGCCGGTGACCGCCGTCAGTTCGCCGCTCGCCCCCGTCGGCACCCGATCCGCCCGGGCGAAGGCGAGCGCGAGTGCCCTGGGAACACCGGGAGGCAGGCGTGGGAGGAACACGCCGACCGGGTTCGTGTGCATCGAGACCCCGACCACCCCCCGCCGGCGCCGGTCACCAGAGCCCAGACCGAGCCGGGCATCGTCGAACGGCTGCCGTCCAGGACGCCGGCGAGCTGGACCGCGAGCACGTTGGCGCTGAGCGGCTCGGTGGCCAGCCAGTCGGCGGCGTGCCCGGCGAACTGCGCGGGGTCCTGCAGGAAGGTGACGTCCACCCGACCAGACTCGCCCCGGAAGGTCCGCATCGCGCCCGTGTGCCGGGACCAGCTCCCCGCGGATACCAGTTGACCGGCGTGGTCCAGTGGTCGCGTGCTCGAACTCGCCCGTGGTCTGTCCGCCAGCGCCCTGGAGGCACTGGCCGACCTGGAGGCCCGCACTGTCGCGGTCGACGGCGGACGGCTGAAGTTGGAGTGGGGAACGCTGCGGGCCCGGGCGGGCCGGGAGGTCGACGACCTCGTGTGGTGGGGCGGTGGCCGCCTGCTCGGGTTCCTCGGTCTGTACGCGTTCGGGCCTCCCGCGGTCGAGCTCGTCGGGATGGTGGACCCCGCGGCACGCCGGCGCGGGATCGGGAGAGCACTGCTCGACGCGGCACTCCCGGTGTGCCGTGAGCGGGGGTTCGACCGCGCGCTGCTGGTGGTGCCGCGGACGTCGACCGCCGGCCGAGCACTCGCCCTGGACCGGGGGGCGACCGCGGATCACTCCGAGCACGCGCTCGTCCTGGCCGGACCACCGACGGATGGGCCGAGCGACCCCCGCGTGTCGCTGCGCGCGTCCGGGCCGGCGGACGTCCCCGCGATCACCCGGATCCTCGAGGCCGCGTTCGGGTCGCCACCCTCCGGGGTGCAGCTGGCGTCCGAGTCCGAACGCACGCTCGTCGTCGAGCTGGACGGTGGGCCGGTCGGCACCGTCCGCCTGACCGTCGAGGACGACCGCGGTGGCGTGTACGGATTCGCGGTGGACCCCGCCCGGCAGGGTCGCGGCATCGGTCGTGACGTCCTGCGGCGGGTGTGTCATCAGCTGCGCCGGGAGGGCGTCGGGACCATCGGCCTCGAGGTCGAGGTCGACAACGACAGCGCCCTGGGCCTGTACACCTCGCTCGGCTTCGTGCGGGTCACCACCGAGGACTACTTCGCCGTCCCCCTCGCGACCTGACGGTCTGTCAGGGCGTCATGTGGGCCAGGGCCGAGTTCGGCAGGTGGGACTGCAGCCACCACACCTGCCCGAGCAGGCACCCGACCAGCGCGACCGCCATCGCGGTCCGGGACCGCAGCCAAACCGCCGGTGCTGCCGCGATCGTGACCAGGGGGACGGTGAACCTCGGGAACGAGGGGGTCGGCGGCAGCAGGACGACGATGTAGACGAGATAGGCGATCGCGAACGCCTTCAGCTCCGCCGGCAGCCGGAGGGTGAGACACGCCAGGGCGAGAGCACCGCACACGACCGCGGTGAGCACGACGGCGTCCCGCTGCACCGACCCGGGGCCGGCGCCGAGGTTCAGGACCGCGGCGCCCCACGGGAGGACGGGGACCAGCCGGTGTTGCCAGCTCTCCTGCACCAGCAGGTAGGCGTCCCAGCGCCCCGTCCGGACGGCGACCACCGCGGGCCACAGCGCGCTGAGGGCCACCACCCCGGCGACCGAGAGGGCGGCGAGCACCCGTCGCGACGTCGACGCCAGGTCGGCGCGCCGGTGCCAGAGGTGAACGGCCAGCACGGCGGCGAAGGGGAGCAGCACCCCGCGGGTCAACGCCATCGCGGGAACGAGCGCGATCAGCCAGCGGTAGCGACGTCTGGCCAGCAGGAGCAGGAACAGCACCGCCTCGGCCGTGAACAGGCCTTCGGAGTACGTCATGGCCAGGACGGCGGACACCGGTGAGCACGCCCACAGCACGCCGGCCCGTACCGCGGCCGACGCACCGAGGTGGGGAGCGAGCAGCATCGGGAGCGCGATCGCGGCGACTGCGCCGGCCATCAGGGCGACCGTGAGCGCCACCGGGAAGAACCCCAGCCCCGTGACCGCCCGGAGTGCGGCGACGACCCCCGGGTAGCCCGGGAAGAACGCGAGCGTGGTGTGACCGACGGCCCCGCCGGCCCGGAAGGACAGCGACGTCGGATAGCCGGTCTCGGTGACCCGGCGGTACCAGTCCCCGTCCCAGGAGCTCAGCGCACCGGCGACATCGCCCCGGGCGTAATGGGTGCTCGGCCGTCGGGACACGAAGACGACGACCAGGACGTCGAACAGTCGGGCGCCCAGGAACGCCAGCAGGACCGGCACAGCCAGTCGGCCCCGACGTGCCCACCGTCCCGCTTCAGGACGCCCCGCCGGTCCCGGCCGACCCGGCGCGCTCCCCGTCGACGTGCGACCGAGCCTGGCCACGACGTCTGTCCCCGAGGTCACGTGGGAACCCTAGGCAGGACTGGTCGGCGCAGGGGACCAGCGCCAGGTCAGGCTCGGCTTGGGCTCGGGTTGGGCAGTGCGCGTCCGGTGTCCTCGTCGGGAGACGACGTCGCTGTCGGGCGACTACTGCTTGTCCAGCGCGGACGGTGTGTGGACGGCCTCCCGGCCGGACCTGTCGCTCTTCACCTCGTACTGAGGCTCCTCCTTGCTGGCCTTCACCTTCCGGCCGGCCTCCTCGGTCTCGGAGGTGATCTTCTTCTCGACCGTGCCGGGGACCTCGGTGCCGTGGGAGCTCCACGTCACCTTGTCGCCCTTCTCCAACTCGTCGCTCACCGGTGTCTCCCCTTCGATGTCGCGCGCCCGCCCTCGGGCCCGCTCGTGCCGTACCGCCGGGCTCCGCTCGGCTTCCCCGAGCGGAGCCGGTGGACCATCGCCTCGTGCTCCGGTGCCCAGACGCTGCGCTCGCGCACGATCCACGGGACAGCCGCGACCGCCATCATCAGCCCCCGGACCAGCGTGCCGTCCGTGCGGGTGGTACGCACCACGTGGGCGGTCCAGGCGGCCGCGCGGGCGGCCGGGCGGTGCAGCCAGGCGGTGACGATGGTGTTCCGTACCCCGAAGTGTCCCATCCGCGTGTAGTTCGCGAGGCTCGGGTGGTGGTGGACGACCACCTCGTCGACGTACCGCTGATGCCAGCCGCCGCGGAGCAGGTGCCAGCCGACCGTCTCCTCCTCCCCGCCCATGAAGAAGCGGGGGTCGTATCCGCCGACGGCGAGGAACGCGTCGCGCCGGGCGATCGAGGCCCCGCCCATGTAACTGACCAGGACCGCACCCGGGATGCCGTCCACCTCGGGTAGCGGGCTCGCCGCCATCTCCGAGCTGATCGGGTCCAGCCGCTGCTCCTCGTCCACGAGGATCCTCCCCGTGACCAACGCGAGGCGCGGGTGGGCGTCGAGCAGGTCCGCGGCCAGGTCCAACCCGGCCGGGTCGTACCAGGTGTCGTCGTCGCAGAACGCGACGTAGGGCGTGCGGGCCGCCTCGACCGCCCGGTTGCGCGCTGCGGCACCGATGTTCCCGGTCAGCTCGATGAGCTCGAGCCGACCGGCGTCACGGTGCCGGCGCAGCAGCGCGACGGTCCCGTCGGTCGAGGCGTTGTCCACGGCGATCACCGGGGCGCCGGCCGCGAGCAGGTGGGTCAGGGTCCGCTCCAGCCACCGCTCGCAGGTGAACGTCAGCAGCACCTGCGTCACCCGCGGTGCCGCGTCCCTCCCGTTGTCCCCGATCCTGTCCGGACCGACCGGTTGTGTCACGCGGCGCAGTGTTCCAGCCCGGTCGGACCGGTCCGGCGAGCCGGGGGTGGACGGGCGTGGCCGGCGGCGAGACTGCCCGGGTGCCCGACGAGCAGCCCGACGAGCAGCCCGCGGTGCCCCTGGCGCGCCTGGTGGACGCCTTCTTCGCCGCTCGACGACCGCGCAAGGAGTCCCCGCACACCACCGCCGCCTACCGCCGCGACCTCGCCGCGGTGACGGCCCTCGCGGCGGTCGAGCGGGGCGTCGAGCCCGACCACCTCATCCTTCCCGACCTGGACCGCGACACCCTGCGGGGGGCGTTCGGCACCTTCGCCGACACCCACGCGGCCGCGTCCGTGTTGCGGACCTGGTCGGCGTGGAACCAGTTCTTCACCTTCTGCGTGGCCGACGGGTTCACGACGGGGAACCCGATGGCGTCGGTGGCCCGGCCGCGACGACCGCCCCGACAGCCCAAGCCCCTGCGTGGCGAGGACACCCCGGAGCAGTTGCTGCGCTTCGCCGCCGCGGGTGGTGGGGTGGCGGGCGGGCGACGCGACCCGTGGCCGGAACGCGATGTCGCCGTGCTCGCGCTGGCGCTGGTGACCGGGCTGCGCAGCGCCGAGCTGCTGTCCCTGACCGTCGGCGCCCTGGCCGGGCGCCCCGGGGAACGGCGGGTGCACGTGGTCGGCAAGGGCGGGAAGAGCCGCTCGGTCCCGGTCGAGCCCGGCCTGGAGCTCGTACTGGACGCGTACCTGCGCTCGCGCCGCGACCGGCTGCCCACCGAACGGGCCGCCCGCGCCTCACCCCTGTTCGTGGACCGCTCCGGTGCACCGCTGCGACGGGGCGGGCTGCAGTACCTGGTCCGCAGCGCCTACCGGGAGGCGGGCCTGCACGACAGGGTCCCGGTGGGGGCGAACGTGCACGCGCTGCGGCACACGTTCGCGACCAGGCTGGCGGAGGACGGGGCGACGGCGAACGAGATCATGACGCTGCTCGGGCACGCCTCGATCGCCACCAGCCAGGGCTACATCGACGCGACCACGCGGGAGCAACGTGCCGCGGCGGCCGCCAACCGCACCTACCGGGTGCTCGACGGCCTGACCCCGGCACCCACCTGAGACCTCCGCACGAGGCCGGCGCCGATCGGTCCGGACGGCGCCGCGGCCCTGGCCCGCAGCGCTCGCATGGCGGCGCGGCGGACCTCCCGGTCCAGGCGGTCCAGGAACATCCGCCCGTCGAGGTGGTCGGTCTCGTGCTCCAGGCACCGGGCGAGCAGTCCCCGGCCGTGGACGGTCACCGGAGCCCCCGTGGCGTCCTGACCGGTGACGGTGGCCTCGGCGGCCCGCGGGGTCCGGTGGAACTGCCCGGGCATCGACAGGCAGCCCTCGTCGTCCTCCTGCGTCCCGGCCAGCCCGGACAGCACCGGGTTGAACACCACCCCGGACCAGCCTTGCACCGACCAGGCGAAGGCGCGCACACCGACCCCGATCTGTGGGGCGGCCACCCCGGCCCGACCGGGCAGACCGACCGTGTCGAGCAGGTCCACGGCCAGGGCCGCGACCCGCGCGTCGAAGACGGTGACGGCGGTGGTCGGTGTGCGCAGCACCGGATCGCCGAACAGCCGGATCGCCCGTACCGTCAACACCGACCCCCATCCGCGACCCGAGCCGGCGGACGACGTCCGCGGCGGGTCGCACGCTAGCGTCGCGACCGTGGACGCAGCGGCGGCGGGTCCGCGGTCACGCTTTCTCGACGGCCCGCTGCCCCTCGCGTTCGCCCACCGCGGCGGCGCTGGGCTGCCCGGCGCGGCGGAGAACACGGTGGCCGCGTTCGGCGCTGCGGTGGCTCTGGGTTGCACCCACCTGGAGACGGACGTCCGGGCCACCGCCGACGGGGTCGCCGTGCTCTGTCACGACGAGACGCTCGACCGGCTGACGGCCGGCGAGCGCTCCGGCCCGGTGGGAGCGGTGAGCTGGGCCGAGCTGTCGCGGCTCCGGGTCGGTGGCCGCGAACCCTTCGCCCGGCTGGACGAGCTGCTGGACGCCCTGCCGGATGCGCTGGTCAACGTCGACGTGAAACACGACGCCGCGGTCGGCCCGTTCCTGTCGGCGGTGCGGCGGACGGGGGCCGCCGACCGGATCGGCGTCGCCTCGTTCTCCCCGCTCCGGGCCGGACGGCTCCGCCGGTCCCTCGGACCGTCCGTCGCGGTGTCGGCGACCCCCCCGGAGGTCGTCGCCTGGCTGTGCCGGGCAGCGGTCGGGCCGACGCGTCCGGCCGCCCCGGCACCCGGACGGACCGGACGGACCGGACGGACCGGACGGCCGGTCAGCTACCAGGTCCCCGAGCGAGCGCGGGGACGTGCGGTCGTCACCGCCCGTACCGTCGCGGCGGCGCACCGGGCGGGCCGCCACGTCCACGTCTGGACCGTCGACGACGCCGCCGACATGGACCGCCTCCTCGACGCCGGCGTCGACGGGATCGTCACCGACCGGCCCGACGTTCTGCTCGGGGTGCTCCACCGACGGGCCCCCCGGCCGGCCTGAGGCAACGTCCCGGCTGAGGCAACGAGGTCGCCACCCGACGCGGCCGGGGAGGCCACGTCGTGGCACCGGCGGGCGGACCGGGTCATCCTAGGGACCCACCGGTGTGCGCACGGTCTGTTCCCGGCCGGGAACCGCCGGGCTCCGGTCGGTGTTGGGTAGGTGTCGGGTGGGTCCGCTCCCCGGCGAGTCGAGTGTCCGGCGCAGGTCGGACGGGGTGGAGGTGGCAGATGGCTGAACGCAGCCTGCGTGGGTCGCGTCTGGGTGCGACGAGCTACGAGGACGACCGGGGCGTGGAGTTCGTCGCCCGCAAGACGGTGTCGTTCGAGTGCCCGGAGGGGCATGTCGTGACCATCCCGTTCGCGCACGACGCGGACATCCCGGCGCGGTGGCAGTGCCCCAGGTGCGGCGCCGACGCGGTCGTCCGTGACGGGTCCACCGCCCCGGCCAAGGCGGTCAAGCCCGGCCGGACCCACTGGGACATGCTCCTGGAACGCCGTAGCGTCACCGAACTGGAGGAGTTGCTCCAGGAACGACTCGGCCTGCTGCGCTCGGGTGCCCTGATCGGTGACCGCGGGACCCCGCGCACCGCCGGCCGTGAGGCGTCGAACCGCCGCAGCTGACCGGGCCGGCTCCCAGGAGGGCGTCGTCGACGCGGGAAGGCCCGGACCGCCGCTGCGGTCCGGGCCTTCCGCACTCGATCCGGAGATCCGGGCAGCGACGGCGGGTCAGGCACGAGCGCGGCCGGTGAGCCGACGGAAGCGGTCCGCGACACCCCAGACCGTCACCCGCCACAGCGCCTCCACGACGATCCCGCGGCTCATCTTCGACTCCCCGCGGACCCGCTCGACGAACGTGATCGGCACCTCGACGACGCGGGCGCCGGTGCGGACCGCGCGCCACGCCAGGTCGACTTGGAAGCAGTAGCCCTGGGACTGCACGCCCGCGAGGTCGAGCTTGTCCAGTGCGGTCGTCCGGTAGGCACGGAACCCGCCCGTCGCGTCGCGCAGGGGGATGCCCAGGGCGACCCGGGTGTAGAGGTTCCCGCCGCGCGACAGTGCCTCCCGGGACCGGGGCCAGTTGACGACGGTGCCCCCCGGGACCCATCGCGACCCGAGGACGACGTCGGCATCGACCAGCGCCGCCAACAGCACGGGAAGGTCGACCGGCCGGTGTGACCCGTCCGCGTCCATCTCCACCAGCACGTCGAAACCCTGCTCGGTCCCCCAGGCGAAACCCGCGAGGTACGCGGCACCGAGACCCTGCTTGCCGGCGCGGTGCAGAACGTGGACCCGCGTGTCGGCGGCGGCGATCCGGTCGGCGATCTCGCCGGTGCCGTCCGGGGAGTTGTCGTCGGCCACCAGGACGTTGACCAGCGGCGCCGCGAGTAGCACAGCGGCGACGATCTGCTCGACGTTCTCCCGCTCCTGGTAGGTCGGGACGATCACCAGGACCCGGCCCAGACCCGGGACGTGGTCGTCGGCGGGCGGTGCGCCCTCGGTCTGCCCGGTCGTCACGCCGCCCCCGGTTGGTCGGTGTTCGCTGAACCGGCTGCACCGGCTGGCCTGGAAGTACCCACCGGGCGACGCCGGCGGCGGGACCCCAGGATGCCACCCAGGGCCGCCGCCAGGATGCCGACGGTGGACAGGGCCCCCTCGGGCCATGCCCCGACCCGGTCCGAGACGGTGATCGACGTCCGCAGGGGCACCTCTCCGGTGACGACCGCGCGGGTGAACAACTGCGTCCGTCCGTGCGCCACGCCGTCCGGGGTGACGATCGCACTCACCCCGACCGTGGAGGCGTGCAGCACCGCCCGACCGTGCTCCACCGCACGGACCTGGGACATCGCCAGCTGCTGCACCGACTCGTCGGTGAACCCGAAGGTCGAGTTGTTCGTCGGGACCGCGAGCACGTCGGCACCTGCACGCACGCCGTCGCGCAGCACCCCGTCGAAGGCCACCTCGAAACAGATCGCGGGGCCGACCACGGCCGGCCCGACCCGGAGGGCACCGACGCGGGTCCCGGGTGTCATGTCCACGTTCACGAGGTCGACCGCCGACGACACCCGGCGGGCCAGGGACCGGACCGGGATGTACTCACCGAACGGCACGATCAGGCGCTTGACATAGATCCCGTCCGGACCGGCGAGCGGTCCGGCGGCGGTCCACACGACCATGGCGTTGCGACGGACGGGCCGGCCCGGGTCCACGACGTCGGCGTCCCCGGAGCCGTCGAGGATCGCGCCGACGACGACCGGTGCCCCCACCCGCTGCACGGCGCCACTGACCAGCGCTCTAGCCAGCGGCTGGACGAGCGGGTCCAGGTCCGAGGAGTCCTCCGGCCACAGGACGACGTCGGGGCGGGGCTGGCGGCCGGCGTCGATGTCCGCGGCGAGCTGGTCGGTGGCCGCAACGTGGTTGCGCAGCACCTGCTCGGGGCTGTCCCGGGTGAGTCCGCGCTTCACGTCACCCTGCACCAGGGCGACCCGCATGGTCGTGGGTCCCCCGTCCCTGGACTGACCGGCCGTGGGCCGCGGGACCAGCAGCGGACCGGCGGTGACCGCGGCGGCGAGACCGACACAGACGGCGGCGGCCGTCGCGCGGCGGACGGGCCGGAAGCGTCGGCCGACGGCGTTCACCGCGGGACCGGCGAGGGCGGTCACGGCCGCGGCCAGCAGGCCCCCGGCCAGCGCGACGGCGAACGTGACCAGCGGTGCGCCGCCGAGGGATGCCAGCCCGAGGGTCGGCGCCTCGGCCTGGGAGAAGGCCAGGCGGGCCCACGGGAACCCACCGAAGGGCACGCGGTCGCGGGCAGCCTCCACGGCCACCCACAGCCCCGCGTACCAGAGCGGCCACGCCGGCAGCCGGAGCGCCGGCGCGGCCAGGGCACCGAAGACGACCATGAACGCGGCCTGCGACGCGGCGAGCAACAGCCAGGGCCCCTGACCGACGTAGACGCCGCTCCAGCTCAGCAACGGGACGAAGGCGGTCAGGCCGAAGAGGAGACCGGTGAGCGCACCGGCCCGGGCGCCGCGGCCCCGCAGGGCCAGCGCCAGCAGGCCGGTCGCCGGGGCTGCCAGAGCCCAGTGGTCGTACCCGGGGAACGCACGGGTGAGCACGAGCCCGGCGAGGGCGGCCAGGACCAGACGGCCCGGGGCGGAGGTCGCCAGGCGGGCCGGCCGTGACACGACCTCTCGAGCGTCGCCCAGGACGGTTGCCACGCTCGGCACAGCACCGTCGCCGGGTGGGGAGAGGTGCCCTGGGGCCCTCGGATCCCCGGCGCGGTCATCGCCCGGGGGCCCGGTCCGGTGCAACGCGGCCGGGACGGACATGGCCGGAAACCTACCTCCGGAGGGCAGGGTCGGGCGGGCCACGACAGGCGGGTGGAACGGGTTCGGGTCGTCGGGTCGACTCGACCGCAGTCGCTCCGGGCGCCCGCGCGGCCGGGAACCCACGGGCCTTCGGTCCACCTGCGCGCCGGCCGGCTGTCGGCGGACAGGTGTTGTCTAAGGGCTCGCGGGTTCCACGGTCGGGCCGCGGACGTGCCGTGGGGCACCACCTCCCCGATGCGGGGGGAACCCGCTCGGCTGGCGCGGCCGGGCAGTTCCCTGAGGTGGACTCCAGGTGTCTGGGGACATGTTCCGGACCGGGCGAGGGGGCTGTCAACCAGGCGTTGACCAGCGGTGATCAAGGAAACTGCAGGTGAAGTGCGGCCGGTGATGACCTCACGTGATCGTCCTTTCGCAGCGTGTTCCGCGTGTCGCCCCGGACGCGCCGCGTACGCCGACACACCGTCTCACCACCTGAGCGGCGGACGTTCGGTCCGGTTGCGCCCGCGACCACGGTCAGGTCCCGACACGACGGCCGCCCACGAGCAGGCCACGGCATGCCGGGAGCGGGACGTCGGGGCCGACGGCGGGCAGCGGGGTGACCCCGGCGGCGGGGTCGGTGGACCAGCGTCGGACCCGCTCGTCCGACGTCGGGGCACCCCAGCCTCCGGTGACGTCCCACCACGCGAGATGGGCCGGCGCGCCGAGAGTCAGCCGACCGGCACCGGTCCGTCCGGCGGCACGCCAGCCGCCGCGGGTCGCCGCAGCGAACGCCGCCCGCGGGCTCAGGCCCTGCCCGGCGACAGGGTGGGCGACCGCATCCCGGACCGCCGACCAGCCCGCCAGCGGGGTGACGGGGGCGTCCGAACCCGTCGCCACCGGGAGACCGGCCGCGACGAGGTCGGCGAAGCGGTTCATCGTGTCGGTGCGCGCCCGCCCGAGCCGCCGCTCGTACATCCCGCCGCGGCCGCCCCAGGTCGTGGCGAAAGCCGGCTGGACGCTGGCGACGGCACCGAGGGCGGCCAACGGCGCGAGCAGGTGGGCCGGGAGCATCTCCGCGTGTTCCAGCCGCGGCGCCGTGGCGGCCACGGCCGGGACCCCGACGACCGCGGCCGCCAGGGCGAGACCCGCGGCCACGGTCTCGGCCGCGCGGTCCCCGATCAGGTGGAACCCGGTCGACATTCCCGCGCGAGCGCACGCCACGACGTGCTCGGCGACTGCGTCGGCGTCGAGGTAGAGCTCGCCGGCGTGCGGGGCGTCGGTGTAGGGCGCCGACAGCGCGGCGGTCCGTGACCCGAGTGACCCGTCCAGACACAGGTCACCACCGCAGCCGGTGGCACCTGCCGCGACCGCGGCCACGAGGCCGCCGACGGCGACGTGCTCACCCCACCAGGCGGCCACCAGCGGTCGCGGCACCTGCCCGTCGGGCCCGGGACCGTCTGGTCCGGGACCGTCTGGTCCGCGGCCGTCTGGTCCGCGGCCGTCCGGTCCCAGGTCGCCGTCACCGGGACGGAGCAGGCAGCTCAGCTCGTCGATCAGCGCCAGGTCGTCCAGCGCCGCCAGCTGGGGCGCCGCCATCTCGTGCACACAGGCGATCCCCTGGGTGGCGGCCGCATCCAGTGCCGCAGCGACCAGCCCTCGCCGCGCATCGCGCGTCAGGACCCCGGCCAGCACGCTCGGGAGGGTCGGTCGACCCGGACCCGCCTCCCACCGGACCAGTGCGTTCCCGGCGGACGACGCGCCTGGGGGGACGACGAACGCGGTGCCGCCAGTGCCCAGGGTCGGCCCCGAGACCAGCGCGGAGTGCACGTCCACCCGGCCGAGGAACACGGGCCTCCCCCCGGCTGCGCGGTCCAGCCGTGCGCGGGTGGGCAGCTCTCCCGGGTGCTGCCAGGTGCTGTCGTCCCAGCCGAACCCGAGGACGGTCCGCCCGGGCGGTAGGGCCCGGGCGGCCACGGCGACGGCGTGCAGCAGCTGGGCACCGGACCTGGCGGGGGTGAGGTCCGCGACCCCGGGCGAGAGGCCGACGGTCAGGCCCGTCGCCACCAGGTGGACGTGGGCGTCGACGAAGGCCGGCGTCAGCAGGGCACCGTCGAGCTCGACGCGGTCCGCGACCGCGTGCGCGCTCTGCTGCAGGGAGTCGGCGCCGTCCTCGTCGCCGACCCAGGCCACGCGTCCGTCCCTGACGAGCAGGGCCGTGGCGTCCGGGCGACCCGGCGCCAGCACCCGGCCACCGCGCAGCAGCAACGCGCCCTCCGGAGCAGCGCTCAGCGGGGCCGCCGGCCGTCCGGACGTGGCGCCGGGCCCGGTTCCGCTCCGAGCAGCCGGAGGTTGCGCTTGAGACGGTCCGCACCCGGGCCGGACGGGTCGGGTGCCGCGAACCGCGTGCTGGCCGCGACCGCACCGGACGGGACCGTTCGACGAACCGCTCCGGTCCGACCGTGCGCGGGCAACGGGACGCTGCTCATCGGGTCTCCCTCCGGGGCCGGGCACGGGCGGCCCACGTGCTCCGTCGTGACGCCTGTCCCTGCTCCTGTCCTGGGCCGCGAGCGCTCCGCAGCCGTTGCCCCCACGGTAACCGCGCACCGAGGGCCGTCGACGGGACACACGGCGTGGACCGGGCTCACAGGACGAGCACCCGGAGCGTCTCGGCCGCCTGGGCGAGGGCGGAGCGGACGTCGGTCCCCCACAGCAGGTCGAAGCTGCCGTCCGGGCCGTCGAGGCTGACACAGCCGACGACCTGGGAGCTGGGACCGGAGTCGTCGATCAACGGGGCCGCCAGCACAGCGCCGTACCTGCCCGCCAGCGCAGTGAACTCCTCCCAGCTGAAGCCGTCCCGCACCTGGGAGGGGACGGCCAGCCAGCGCTCCCGCGGGACACCGGTGAACGACGCCGTATCGGTCGCGACGTCCTGCCCGACGACCTCACCGGTCGCGACACACAACCCGATGACGCCCTTCCCGGGCCGCCACACGACACCCGATGCGCTCGGCCGGTGCGACGCCCGCTCCCGCACCACCCGCACCAGGCGCAGCCGCGCGGCCCGCCGGCTCGGCGATACCGTCGCGGCGAGGTTGGCCAGCGCCGCACCTGGCGGCCAGCGGTCCGCACGGAGCAGGTGCAGGGCGAGTCCCAGTTCCCGGGTGTCGAGGTCGGTCAGGTCCTGGACCGTGTAGGCCAGCGTTCGCAGGACGAAGGACACCCGATCGTGCACGGCGGCGTCACGCCGCCGCCGCCACGTCCCGACCGCCGCCGTCACGGTCGACAGGAACGCCAGACCGGCGCTGGCGGCGACCGCCGTGACCTGCAGCCGCAACGGGGGGTGCACGACCTTGAGCTGGGTCAGTCCGAGCAGGACCGCGGTGGCCGCCGCCACCACGGCGGCCGTGACGGCGGCCGCGAGCCGGGCGCCGCCGGTCTCGTGACCGTTCACCGGCAAGTTCCTGAGCGCTCCATGGTGATCTGCAGCCTCTCAGCCGCCCCCGACACCACCGCGCCCGACGACGTCGGGCCCACGTCTCAGGCGGGCAACCGGACCAGGTCGTGCGTGCCGGTGTTGACCGGCTCCACCCCCTCGTCGGTGACCAGGACGATGTCCTCGATCCGCGCGCCGAACCGTCCCGCCAGGTAGATGCCGGGCTCCACGCTGAAGGCCATCCCGGGCTCCAGGGCGGTCGGGTCCCCGGCCAGGACCCACGGCGGTTCGTGCCCGTCCAGACCGATCCCGTGCCCGGTGCGGTGGGTGAAGGAGTCCCCGTAACCCGCAGCCTCGATCGGCGTGCGGGTCGCGACGTCCACGGAGCCCGCACTCACCCCCGGCCGCACTGCCGCGACCCCGGTCCGTTGGGCGGCCTGCAGGACGTCGTACAGCGCGACGAACTCCGGGTCCGGCTCCCCGACCACGTAGGTGCGGGTGCAGTCGGACCGGTAGCCCGACGCGAGGACCCCCCCGATGTCGACCACCACCGGGTCGCCGGACCGGATGACGCGGTCGGACAGGCTGTGGTGGGGGCTGGCCCCGTTCGGACCGGAACCGACGATGACGAAGTCGACCTCGGCGTGCTCCTCGGCGATCGCCGCGACGAGGTCGGTCCCGACCGCGCGCTCGGTGCGCCCCGCGCGCAGCCACTCCCCGACGCGGGCGTGGACGCGGTCGATCGCCGCACCGGCCGCCCGCAGCTCCGCGAGCTCGCCGGGCGCCTTGACCACCCGTATCGGGTCCAGCACCGTCCCGGCGAGCACCTGCCGGGTTCCCGGCATCGCCGCGGCCAGCCGCAGCACCTGCCGGGCCTGCATGGCGTCGTCGACCGCCACGGTCCGCTGGGCCCCGGCGGGGGTCGTGGCCAGGCGGCGCGCGACGACGGCGGTCGGGTCCTGCGACTCGGCCCACGTCAGCAGCTCCAGTCCCGCCAGGACGGCGGGTGACCGGGCCGCTCCCGTCCGCTCCAGCTCGGGGACGAGCAGGAACGGGGTCCCCGAGGCCGGCAGCACCAGCGCGGTCAGCCGCTCGCTGACCATGGCGTCGTACCCGGTGAGGTAGCGCAGCGCGGTCCCCGGCCCGATCACGAGGGCGTCCACCCCGTCGGCGCGCATCCCGGCGACCGCCCGGGTCACGCGCGCCGGGAGATCCCCGACGAGCCCGGCGGCGCTCACCGGTGCCGTCCGGTGGTCGGGGTGTCCAGCGGGTGCGGTCGGTCGGCCGGGCGTGCTACCGCGGGCGGGCGCAGGGCGGCGGGGCGGGACCTGGTGACGGTGACCATGCCGGGAACCCTAGGGGCGGATCACGGCCGCCCCGCCGCTGCCGGGTGGGGTCCGCTGCTCGTGATCAACCGTCGCCGGCATCCCCCGGGACCGGGAAGGATGAGCGGGGTCGCGCTGCGGCGACACGCGGCCGACTGCCGCGGGACCGCCCGGACCGGGCTGCACCCGGGTCGGCACACGAGCGCCGCCGATGGGCGGGGAGTGGACGGGGCACCCGATGGAGCGCGTGACGAGGGCAGTGACGGCCGGGAGGCCGACCGGTCCGGGAGCGACCCTCAACACGCCGCCCGTGCTCGCCTCGACGTTCAGGGACGGCGGTGACATCGGGTACGGCCGCCACGACAACCCGACGTGGCAGGCGTTGGAGTCGGCTGTCGCCGCCCTGGAGGACGGCGCCGGTGCGGTGGCCTTCGGCAGCGGCCAGGCGGCGACCGCTGCACTGCTGGCCGGGCTGCCCGCCGGCGCACGAGTGGTCGGGCCGGCGGTCGGGTACCTCGGGACCCGCGGCCTGCTCGGTGAGCTGGCCGCCGCGGGGGCGCTGCGGGTGGAGCTGGTGGACGTCACCGACACGGTGGCGGTGACCGCGGCGCTCGGCGGCCCGGACCCGGCGCGGCTGCTGTGGCTGGAGTCACCGACGAACCCTCTGCTGGGACTGGCTGACCTGCCCGGCCTGTGCGCGGCGGCGCGTGCCGTCGGTGCGGTGTCGGTGGTGGACAACACCTTCGCCACCCCGATGCGGCAGCGCCCGCTCACTCTCGGCGCGGACCTGGTGGTGCACAGCGCTACCAAGTTCATCGGTGGGCACTCCGATCTGCTGCTCGGGCTGGTCGTGGGCGTCGACGGCGCGGCGGTCGAGGCGATCCGCGCCCGTCGGACCAGCACCGGCTCGGTGCCGGGGGTCTTCGAGGCCTTCCTGGCCCTGCGGGGGCTGCGCACCCTCGCCGTCCGTCTGGACCGGGCCGAGGCCGGGGCGGTCGAGCTGGCCCGGCGCCTCGCCGGGCACCCCCTGGTGGACACGGTGCACTTCCCCGGCCTGGCGGTCGGGGAGACCGCGGCCCGGCTGGCGGCCCAGGCCGACGGACCCGGCGCGATCGTCGCCTTCGAGGTCGGTGGGGCGGACGGGCGCGCGGCCGGGGAGCGGGTGTTGGCAGCCCTGCAGCTGGTGGTGCCGACGACGAGTCTCGGTGGGGTGGAGACCACCCTCGACCTGCGGGTCCGGTGGCCGGGTGAGGACCCGGCCAGGCCGGGGCTGCTGCGGATGTCGGTGGGTCTGGAGGACGTCGAGGACATCTGGGCCGACCTGGACCGCGCGCTGGACACGGGCGTCGCGACTGCTGGTCCGGTGCGGCAGCGGGTGACCGGGTGACCCGCCTGGTGCTCATCGACTCCGCGTCGGCGTACTTCCGCGCCTTCCACGGGATCCCGACCTCGATCACCTCCCCCGACGGGCGTCCGGTCAACGCGGTCCGGGGGCTGCTGGACGTGCTCGCCCACATCGTCACGACGCGCCGGCCGGACGAGCTCGTCTGCTGTTGGGACGTCGCCTGGCGCCCTGCGTGGCGGGTGGACCTCGTCCCGTCCTACAAGGCGCACCGGGTCCTGACCGAACACGGCGGTGCCGATGGCAGCACCGGGACCGAGGCGGTGCCCGATGCCCTGATCGGCCAGGTCCCGCTGATCCGGGAGGTGCTCGCGGCCGCCGGCATCCCTGTGGTCGGCGCGGAAGGGCACGAGGCGGACGACGTGATGGCGACCCTGGCCGCCGACGGGGTGCGTCGCGGTCTGGAGGTGGACCTGGTCAGCGGTGACCGCGACATGTTCCAGCTCGCCGCAGCCGGGGACGCCGGGCGCCCGCCGGTGCGCGTCGTCTACACGGGCCGCGGGAACGCACGGGTCCTCGTGCTGGACGACGAGGCGATCGCCAGTCGCTACGGGATCCCGGTGGGCACCTATGCGGACTTCGCGACGCTGCGAGGGGATCCCAGCGACGGGCTGCCCGGGGTGCCCGGGGTCGGGGACCGGACGGCGGCGCAGCTGCTCACGAGGTACGGCGGCCTGGCGGCGGTCGTGGCGGCGGCGCGGGCGGGCGACACCGGCATGTCCGCTTCCGTCCGGGCGAAGGTGCTGGCCAGCGAGGCCGACCTGCCGGCGATGGAGAAGGTGGTCCGCGTGGTCGGGGACCTCTGGATCGACGTGCCGGCCGGCGGGTGGCCGGTGCCCCGTCAGCCGGCCGATCCGGGGTGGTGGTCGCGGCTGATCAGTGAGCACGCTCTCCGCGGGTCGGCCGACCGGCTGGCGGCCGCCCTGGACTGGCCGGCGGGCTGACCGATGGCAGTGACCGCGCCAGTGACCGGGCCGGGCAGTGACCGGGTCGGCCGGTGACCGGGCCGGGTCAGTCCGCGGTGGCCGGCTTCCGGCCCTCCGCGAGGGTGCGCTCGGCGAGGTCGCGGATCGCGCCCGACAGGGCGGTGTCGGTCAGGACGGCCGGACGCGAGTCGACGGCGATGCGCCACACGAAGACGTCGCGCTCCAGGCCGTTCGTGTCGTCGGCCGGCTCGGGGGTGGCGCCGTCGCACCACCCGCTGTCGGTGGCCAGCGCGACCAGGACCTCACCGTCCGGGACGAGGTCGGTGTCGACCTCCGCTCGCACCGTCAGTCCGGCGAACCCGCCGCTGCGCGTCACCTCGATCCGCACGCGACCACCTCCGTCCGGGCCAACGACACACTCCCACCCGCGCGGGACCGCCCATCCCGCCTCAGATCCTCACCCCGACATCGGTCCATGCGGCACCGACAGCTTGGTGTGCGGCCGAGCCGGCGCCCGCCAGGTCCGACGCGGCGGACATCGTCACCGCTGCGAACGCGGCGAAGTCGCTCGACGGCACCAGTCCACCACCGGTCAGCGTCCGATACCAGACCCGGCCGGCCAACTCCCAGGCCGGGCCGCCGATCGCGACCGCCGCCAGGTAGAACGCGTGGTTGGGGATGCCGGAGTTCAGGTGGACCCCACCGTTGTCGTCGCTGGTCTGCACGTACCCGGCCATGGTCGCGGGCTGCGGGTCCTTGCCCAGCGCCGGGTCGTCGAACGCCGTCCCCGGGGCCTTCATCGACCGCAGCGCCACCCCGCGGATCCCGGGGACGAACAGACCCTCACCGATCAGCCAGCTCGCGTGCGCCGCGTCCTGACCGCGGACCCGCTGCTCGACCAGGGCGCCGAACACGTCCGACACCGACTCGTTCAGCGCGCCGGACTGCCCCTGGTAGTCCAGGGCCGCGCTGGCCTGCGTGACCCCGTGCGTCAGCTCGTGCCCGATGACCGACAGCACATCGGTGAAGCGGCCGAACACCCGGCCGTCGCCGTCGCCGAACACCATCTGCCCGCCGTCCCAGAACGCGTTGTCGTAGTCCTGCCCGTAGTGGACGCTGGCCAGCAGCCGGCCGCCGACCCCGTCGATCCCGTCCCGGCCGTAGACCTCGGCGTAGAGCGCGTGGGTGGAGCCGAGCCCGTCGTAGGCCTCGTTGACCGAGACGTCGGCCACCGGCGCGGCGCCCTCGACACGGACCGGCGAGCCCGGCAGCACGGTGGACCCGGCCGCATCGCTGACCACCCGGTCCGGCGGCCCGGGAGGCTGGGCACCCGAGCGCACCACCGGGCCGGAGCCGGGCGTGCGCACCACAGCCCGCTGCTCCCGGATGCCGTCGTCCACGGCCAGGGTGGCGCGGGCCGCCCGCCGGCCGACGCCGTCCGGGTCCCGGGGATCGTCGGCCAGACCGGCCAGCCGGGTCAGCAGGAACGGCGGCACGACACCGTGGCGTACGGCCCGGGACCGCCCGGGTGCATCGGAGATCGTCATGCCCGGGGACCATGCCACCACCTGCCGACAGGACGCGGGAGTCGCCCGGTCGAGCGGTCGAGCGGGCCCGGATGGGTCAGGTCCCCACCGAGGTCGCGTAGGCGACGACCCCGCGGCGCAGCGCGACCGTCGCGGCCCGCGCGGTCGCGGCGAGCGTCGTGTCCCCGAGCCGCGCCGCGGCGATCCCGACCTGGTCTGCCAGGTCCAGCACCTGCTTGACCTGGCGGATGAAGTCCCCCGGGGAGAACCCGGACTCCCCCAGCACCTCGTCCAACGACGCACCGGTCGCCCACCGCCAGGTGACCAGGGCGAACCCCGGGTCCGGCTCGCGCCCGCCGTCCAGGCGCAGCGTCCGCTCCAGCGCCGCCAGCTCCGTCCACGCCCCGACCGTCGCGTCCAGTGCTGCCCGGACCGCTTCACCCGGCACCCGTGCCGGGACGTCCTCCTCGCGGCGCGCGGCGTAGGTCAGCGTCGACAGGCAGGCGGCCAGCTCGGCCGGGCCCAGCCCGGCCCACACGCGACGGCGCAGGCACTGCGCGACCAGCAGGTCCAGCTCGGTGTACAGGTCCAGCAGCAGTGCACCGTCGTCGGTGAGCTCGTCCCCCGCCAGGTAGCCGAGGCGTTCCAGCACCTCGCACACCCGGTCGAAGGTGCGGGCGATCGTCCCGGTCCGCGACGCGACGGTCGCCCGGAGGGCTCGGGTCTCGGCGTGCAGCCGGTCGTGGCGGGCGGCCCAGCGCAGGTGCGCGTCCCGGTCCGAGCACCCGTGACAGGGATGGCGGGACACCGCTCGGCGGGCCTGCGCGATCTCGGCGCCGGCCGCGGCGGCGTCCGGGACGGCGGCGGCACGCGGTGGGTCCGCGTCGACCAGGGCCTCGCGCACAGCGGCCACCAGGTCCCGGCGGCCGCGGGTGTCGCGGGCGTCGAACGCCTTCGGTACCCGGACGGTGGTCACGGGCACCACCGGGCCCGGGAACTGGGCGACGGTGACCCGGTGCACTTGGCGGTCCATCCCCAGCACCAGTGGCCGCGGGTCCCCGCCGATCGGTCGCAGCACCGCGTCCGCCGCCGTCCGGACCTGCCCGTCGGCGACGTCGGGGTCCAGCACCAGGACCGGGCCGGACCGCTTGCCACCGGGCACCACCACGACGTCACCGGTGTGCAGCGCGGTCAGGGAGTCCACGACCGCGCTGCGCCGCCCGGCGTCCCTGCTGCCGGCGGCCGCCGCCTCGAGGTCGGTGACCCGGTGCCGCAGGGCCGCGTACTCCAGCAGGTCCCCGAGGTGACAGGTAGCGGACCTCGCGTACCCGGCCAGCGCCTCCTCGTTGCGGCGCACGGACCTGACCAGCCCGACCACGTCCCGGTCGGCCTGGAACTGCGCGAAGGAGCTGTCCAGCAGCAGTCGCGCCGCGGTCCGCCCGGAGCGGCGGACGAGGTTCGCGGCCATCCCGTAGGTGGGCCGGAAGCTCGAGCGCAGCGGATAGGTCCGCGTCGAGGCGAGCCCCGCGACCCCGGCCGGGTCCAGCCCGCTCTGCCACAGCACGACCGCGTGGCCCTCCACGTCGATGCCGCGCCGGCCGGCCCGCCCGGTCAGCTGCGTGTACTCCCCGGGCGTGACGTCGGCGTGGGTGTCCCCGTTCCACTTGACCAGCCGCTCGAGCACGACGGAGCGGGCGGGCATGTTGATACCGAGAGCGAGGGTCTCGGTCGCGAACACGGCTCTCACCAGGCCGCGGGTGAACAGCTCCTCGACGACCTCCTTCAGGGTGGGCAGGACTCCCGCGTGGTGGGCGGCCACCCCGTCCTCCAGCGACGCCAGCCAGTCGTGGTACCCGAGCACGTGCAGGTCCTCGTCCGGGATCACCGCGCACCGCTGCTCGGCGAAGGCCCGGATCTCGTCGCGCTCGGCGGCGGTGGTCAGGCTGACCCGGGCGCGGCGCAGCTGGTCGACCGCGGCGTCGCAGCCGGCGCGGCTGAACACGAAGACGATCGCCGGCAGCAGGTTGGCGCGGTCCAGCTGCTCGACGACGTCGACGCGGTCCGGGGTGTGATCGGACCGGTGCACCCCGCCGCGACCCGCTGGACCGCGACGACCCGCTGGACCGCGACCGTCCGCGCCCCGGATCGACGCGCCCCGCGGGCCGCGATGAGCGGCGCCACGGGGTCCGTGCCGGGGTCCGTGGTCCGACGACCTCTGCTGGCGCGCCTCGTCGGCCGCCAGGCGCACCAGCCGCGGGTTGACCACGGGGCGGCGGGCCGGGTCGGCGGCGGGAGCGGCCGGGACCGGCGCGAAGCAGGGCAGCTCCCCGGGCCCGGTCGGCCGCGCGAACAGGTCCACGAGGTGGTCGTCGACCATGACGTGCTGGTGAAGTGGGACGGGTCGGTGCTCGGACACGACGAGGCTGGTGTCCCCGCGGACCTCGCCCAGCCAGGCGCCGAACTCCTCGACGTTGGACACGGTGGCCGACAGGGCGACCATCCGGACCGCCTCCGGGAGATGGATGATCACCTCCTCCCAGACGACGCCGCGGGACCGGTTGGCCAGGTAGTGCACCTCGTCCATCACGACGTAGCCGAGGCGGTCGATGGCCGTGCTGCCGGCGTAGAGCATGTTCCGCAGTACCTCGGTGGTCATCACCACCACGGGGGCGTCGCCGTTGACGCTGTTGTCGCCGGTCAGCAGCCCGACGGTGCCGGCGCCGTAGGTCTCGACGAGGTCGGCGAACTTCTGGTTGCTCAGCGCCTTGATGGGGGTCGTGTAGAAGCACTTGGTGCCCTCGGCCAGTGCCAGGTGGACGGCGAACTCCCCGACGACGGTCTTTCCGGATCCGGTCGGCGCCGCGACCAGGACGCTGGACCCGGACTGCAGCGCCCGGCAGGCGTCGCGTTGGAACGGGTCCAGGGAGAACGGGAGTGTCTCGGCGAAGTCGGCCAACCGGTCCGACCGGCGCTGCCGCGACCGGGCGTACCGGGCTGCCGGGCCGTCGTCGAGCTCGTCGATCGGCGTGCTCACGTCTCGACGCTAGTCGGGGGGCCGACCTGCGCAGGGCGTCCCCGGAACACGCGCACCGCACCCCTGACGCAGGTCAGGTCCAGGGGCAGGCGCGCGAACGCCTCGCCGTCGGCGTGGGACAGCACGTCACGGTCCGCGGCGGCGAGCTGGACCCGGACGCCTGCGTAGCGGTGGACGATGCCGAGGCGGAGGTGGCTGCCGGAGAAGACCCGGGGGAACAGGGCGAGCAGCCGCACCGGGCCGACCTCGTCGACGACGACGACGTCGAGCAGACCGTCGGTGGGATCCGCACCGGCCAGCATCGCCAGCCCGCCGCCGTAGTAGGCGGTGTTGCCGACGGTGACGAATTCCGCGCGGTGCCGGTGCTCGACCCCGTCGACGGTGAGGGTGAGGTCCATCCCCCGGGTGTCGCGCAGGCCGGCCAGCACGGCGACGGTGTACCGGGCGCCACCGCGGGGGAAGCGCAGCCGGTTCGCGAGAGCGTTGGCGCGGCTGTCGAAACCGGCAGAGAGCACCTCGGCGAACCAGCGCGGGGACGCGCCGTCGGGCGCGTCTAGTCGAGCGAGGTCGGTCGGGACGGGTTCGGTGGTCGCGATCAGCTCGGTCGCGGCGGCCGGGTCGCGGCGCGAGATCCCGAGGGCGCGGGCGTAGTCGTTGCCCGTCCCGGAGGGGACGATGCCGAGCGCGGTTCGGGTCCCGGCCAGGGCCTGGACCGCGAGGTGGACCATCCCGTCCCCACCGACCGCGACCACGACGTCCACGTCACCGGCAACCGCGTCCCGAACGAGACGGGCGGAATGGTCGGCGGTGTCGCCGATCAGGACCGAGACCGTGTCGCCGCCGCCGACCAGCTGTCGCGCCACGTCCCGGCCGGTGAGCAGGCCGCGCCCGCGACCGCTCGCAGGGTTGACCAGCACCGCAACGGTCCGGGACCGACCCGGTCCCGGACCAGCCGCGGTCAGGTCAGCGGTTGTCGCGATCGGCGTCGAACGTGTCCGGCTCGATCGGACTCGCCTCGTCGTCGGAGAACTGCGAGTAGTCGGGCTCGGTGGAGTTCCGGGCCTTGCGCCTGTCGTTGATCAGACAGATCACCAGCGCTATCACGAACAGCAGCAGGACGGGCACCGCGAGCAGCAGCATGGAGGTGGCGTCGGGGGCTGGGCTGGCCATTGCCGAGAACACGAAGATCAACAGGACCGCCACCCGCCAACCCTTGATCAGCGTCCGCGCGGGGAGGACGCCGAGGAAGTTGAGGCCCACCAGCAGGACCGGCAGGACGAACATGATGCCGAAGCCCAGGATCATCTTGACGCCGAAGTCGATGACGTTGTCGGCGGTGTTCAGTGCCGAGACGGTGTTCGAGTTCGGAGCCAGCCCGACCAGGAAACCGACGGCGATGGGTATCACCTTGGTGGCCAAGTAGCCGCCGAGCACGAACAGTGGGAACGCGGCCCCGACGAAGGCCAGCGCGTACTTCTTCTCCGTCTTCTTCAGGCCCGGGACGATGAAGGCCCAGATCTGGTAGAGCCAGACAGGGCTCGCCAGGACCAGTCCGACTGCGAACGCGACCTTGATGTGCACGTTGAACGGACTGACGACGTTCGTGAAGTTGATACCGAACCGGGAGGGGTCGATCCCGCGCTGCAGGGCGACCTGCCGGTACGGCTGTCCCAGGAAGTCGAAGATCCGGCCGAACAGGGTCCAACCCCACACACCGCCGGCCGTGATGGCGACGAGTGAGATCGCCAGGCGGTTCCGCAGCTCACGGATGTGCTCTTTCAGGGGCATGTGCCCCTCTGGGTCGCGGCCCTTCGTACCCACCGAGGGCGCCAGCGTGTCCGTCATCTCGTCACCTTGGCTGTCGCCACATCGAACGCCCGGAGATCCCCGGACGGCCTGACCGCCGAACTCAGACCCGAGGGCGGTCGACCGGGGAGCGGTCGGCGGGTGCGGTGGCCGTCGAGGAGGACACGGGGTGCGTCTCCACGGTCTCGGTGCGCACGGTCTGGACCGGCGCGGGGTGGTCCTCGGAGTGCACCGACCCGGACTGCGCCGACCCGGACTGCGCCGACCCGGCTTGGGCGCGCGGCTTGTCGTCGTCGTCGCCGGCGTTGAGCTCCTTGATCTCCGACTTGAAGATCTTCAGCGAGCGGCCGACGGCACGGCTGGCGTCGGGGAGACGCTTCGCGCCGAACAGCACGACGATCACGAGAAGGAGGACGACCAGATGCCATCCCTCGAACAGTCCACGGATGCCCACGATTGATCCCCTCGGCGCGACGGTGGACCCCCACCGCACGCGGTCGGGCATCCCTGCGGTCACTGTAGACCGGAGGCGCATCGGAGATCCGATGAGCCGACAGGCGTTCGTCACCCGGGGATGTCCGGCTTGGGTCGGCCGCCGGGGGCCGGCTCCTCAGGACGGCGGCGGTCGCCCCGACCGGGCTGCGGCGAGGCGGGCGAACTGCGCCTGCACCGCGGTTGCCGGCACCGCTCCCTGCAGCCGGACGACCTCGCCGCGCAGTCGCTTCAGACGACCCAGCAGACCCACACCCAGACCGCCGACCACCGCGACGAACAGCACCGCTTCGGCGATGAACACCCAACCCCAGGTCACAGGCCGACGGTAGCGGGATCGCCGGGGGACCCGAGCCCGTAGGCGGCCAGCGCGGCCGCCGCTGCCCCGGCCACGTCGTCGACCAGCTCGGGCGGGTCCACCACCCGGCCTCCCGCCCCCAGTCGAAGCGCGAGGCGTCGCAGGAAGCGCGGGTCGGCCACCCGCATCCGGACGAGTTGACCACCGTCCGCCAGCTCCTCCACGGAGACCACCGGGTAGTACTCCGACACCCACCGCGCGGCCTGGGTCAGGCGCAGTGTCGCGACGGGATCCTCCGGAGCGGGGCGGAAGGCCGACCCGGCGGCGGCGCGCTCCCCCGCCGGGTCCGCGGGGGGCGGGGCGGCCGGCAGGTCCAGCACCGTGGCCGCCTGGATCCGGCGGAGCAGGAACAGCCGGTTGCCCTCGGCCCGGTGGCACCACGCGTCCAGGTAGGTCCTCCCGTCCGCGGTGAGCAGGGCCCGCGGGTCCACGTCGCGTTCGGTCACCTCGTCGCTCGTCCCGCCCGCGTACCGCAGGTGCAGGCGTCGGTGCCCGGTGAGCGCCTGCCGGACCGCCGCCAGGACCGCGGGCTCGGCGTCCGGCTCGAGCGCGACCTCCAGCGGGACGGCCGGACCGGTCGCGTCCGAACCCGGGACGGGACGCGACACCCGCGCGGCCGGGCCGGCGTCCACGACGGCGGCGAGCTTGCCGAGGACCCGGTTGACCGCGTCCCGGTCCGCGTCGGCGACCGTCTCGCGCAGGGCGCGTACCGCGACGACCAGCGCGGCCGCCTCGGTCGCGTCCAGGCGCAACGGGCCGGACAGGTACTCCGCGTTGGTGACCGTGACCGTCCCGGATCCGGCGACCGCGTCCATGTCGACCTCGATGAGGTCGCCCATCGACAGTCCGGGCAGACCGCAGAACCACAGCACCCGCAGGTCGGCGACCACCTGCTTCTCCGTCACCCCGAACGCCGCCGCCACCCGGGACAGCCGGACGCCGGGGTTGGCCTGCAGGTACGGGAGCATCGCCAGCAACCGGCCGACCTGGCGCTGGCTGCCACTGCCGGCGGGGGGTGTCACGTCGGGGCCGCGCTCTGGCGCAGCCGGGCGACCACGGCCTCCCGGGCATCCCGCGGGGACAGCACCACCGCGTCGGCGCCGTACCCCGCGACCTCGTCGGCCAGCGCGCCGGTGCTCCGGTACGCCAGCTCCAGGACGTCCCAGTCGGGCCCGTCGGGAGCGGACGACACCGCGCGGTTGCGCAGGGCGAGCACGGAACCGGCCCGCACGCGGACCCGCGCGGACCCGGACGGTGCGGTCAGCGGGTCCAGGGTGGCCAGCGCGGCGCGCACCGACCCGGCCGGTGGTGCCGCGACCGGGCCCTCACCGGTGACGGTGACCGGCCCGACGATGCGCCCCAGGCGGTAGGTCCGCCGGTCGGCGCGGTCCACGTCCCAGCCCACCAGGTACCAGCGGCCGCGCCACAGCCCGAGGCCCCACGGGTGCACCGAGCGCGGGGTGGTGGTCGCCGATCCCGAACCCCGGTAGGGGAAGCGCACCGGGCGACGGTTGACCGCGGCGTCGAACAACGGCTCGAAGGCGGGTTCGGTGGCGACCAGGCGGGGCTCGACCACCGCCAGCGCGGACCGGTCCGTCGCGACCCCGGCGGCGCCGAGCTTGCGCAGCGCCGACTCGGTGGCCGATGCCAGCCCCGCCTGCTGCCACACCCGCGCCGCCAGCCCGAGCACGGCGGCCTCGTCCGGGGCGAGGGTCAGCGGGGGCAGCTGGAACCGTTCACGCCGGATCCGGTAGCCCAGCTCGTCGTCGAAGTACCGGTCGGCCGTCCCGGTCTCGACCGGGACGCCGAGCTCGCGCAGTTCCTCCTTGTCGCGCTCGAACATCCGCTCGAAGGCCTCGTCGGACTGGCCGGCGTAGCCGTCGACGGTGGCCCGGATCCGTTCCCGCGACAGGTAGGTCCGGGCGACCAGCAGGCAGATGACCAGGTTCACCAGGCGCTCACTCTTGCGTCCGGACACGTCGGTGACCCTATGACGCCGCCCGCGTGATCAGCCGGTCGCCTCAGGTCGCAGCGAGCAGGTCGAACACGAAGACGATGGAGTCCGAGGTCGTCACGTCCGCGGTGGCCTTGACCCCCAGCGGCGGCGTGGCGACCACCACGACCCGGCTGCCGACGGTCTGACCGACCAGAGCTGCGTCGGCGGCCCTGATGAGCTGCCCGGTGCCCACCGCGATGGACTGGGCGCCGCCGGACTTCCAGGTGTCGGTCACGACCTTGCCGGTGCGCCACACGGACGCGACCGCCTGCAGGTTCACCGTCTGCCCCCTGGCGATCTTCGGTCCGGTCCCGCGGACGAGCACCTCGGTGATCGGTGCCTTCGGAGCCGCGCCGGGGCCCTTGGCGACCGCCGTCGGGATCCCGTCGGTCACCGTCACCGTGGGGAAGGTCCTGACCGGCGCGACCGTCGCTCCCTGCGCGCGGGTCAGCGGGGTCTTGGCGCCGTTGATGTCGATCACGAACAGCAGCGTGTCCGTCCCGGTGATCCCGGCCGCGGTGTTGCCGCCCGGGCCGTACCCGTCCTTGGGCGGGATCGCGATGAGCACCCGGCTGCCGACCTTCTGCCCGACGATCCCGGTGATGAAGCCCGCGACCAGCCGGCCGTCGGTCAGCTGGAAGTCGGCCTGACCGACGTGCTTGAACTGCGGGTCCACCGAGCTGTCGAACGTCTTGCCGGTCCGCGCGTTGACGCCGGTGTAGTTCACGGTCGTCAGCTGGCCCTTCGCGACCATCGGCCCGGTGCCCGGGGCGAGGGTCTTCACAGCGGTCGCGGCCACCCCGAACGGCGCGGTGAACTTCAGGGCGGGCACCTTGTTCCGGTCGCCGGTCACCGCGACGTCGTCGATCCTGCCGTTGGTGACGGCGGGCGCGGCCGACGCGGAACCGGACGGGGACGCCGACGTCGCCGGGGTCGCAGGAGACGTCGTCGTCGCCGACGGGCTGGGCGATGCGGCGCCGCTGTTCCCGGAGCTGCCGCAGCCGGCGGCGACCAGCACGGCGGCCAGGGCGGCCGCGGCGAACGCGGGGCGGGCGGGGCCGGTCTTCAGACGGGAGCGCATGAGCCCCGACCTTAGGGGCAGCCCGGACAGGACGCCGGACCCCCGGCGTCCCCGGGGCCGGTTCTCAGCGACTCCACAGCCGGGCCGGAGGTGCGGTCACATGCTGGCGATCAGCCGGTCCACCCGCTCGTCGACGGATCGGAACGGGTCCTTGCACAGCACCGTGCGTTGGGCCTGGTCGTTGAGCTTGAGGTGCACCCAGTCGACGGTGAAGTCCCGGCGGCGTTCCTGGGCCCGCCGGATGAACTCCCCGCGCAGCTTGGCCCGGGTGGTCTGTGGCGGCACGGACTTCGCTTCGAACACGGCCAGGTCCCTGACGACGCGGTCGACCACGCCCCGTCGTTCCAGCAGGTAGTAGAGACCCCGGGACCGGCGGATGTCGTGGTAGGCGAGGTCCAGCTGCGCGATCCGGGGATGGGTCCAGGGCAGGTCGTGCTTGGCGCGATAGGCCTCGATGAGCCGGTACTTGATCACCCAGTCGATCTCCCGCCCGACCAGCGCCAGGTCACCGGTCTCTACCGCGCTCAGCGTCCGGCCCCAGAGGTCCAGCACCTTGTCGACCTCGGCACCGAACGGGCCTCGGCGGGCCACGAAGTCCAGCGCCTTGGAGTAGTACTCGTGCTGGATCTGCAGGCCGGTCGCCTCGCGGCCGTTGGCCAGGCGGACGGTGCGCCGGCCCGTCATGTCCTGACTGATCTCGCGGATCGCCCGGATCGGGTTCTCCAGCGTGAGGTCGCGCATCGTGACGCCGGCCTCGACCATCCGCAGCACCAGCTCGGTACTGCCGATCTTGAGCATCGTCGTCGGCTCGGCCATGTTGGAGTCCCCGACGATCACGTGCAGGCGGCGGAACCGTTCGGCATCGGCGTGCGGTTCGTCGCGGGTGTTGATGATCGGCCGGGACCGGGTGGTCGCGGAGCTGACGCCCTCCCAGATGTGCTCGGCGCGCTGGCTCACCGAGTAGACGGCACCGCGTGGCGTCTGCAGGACCTTGCCGGCGCCACAGACGAGCTGTCGCGTCACCAGGAACGGGATCAGGATGTCCGACATCCGCGAGAACTCGCCGTCGCGGCCCACCAGGTAGTTCTCGTGGCACCCGTAGGAGTTGCCGGCGGAGTCGGTGTTGTTCTTGAACAGGTACACGTCACCGGCGATGCCCTCGTCGCGCAGCCGACGCTCCGCGTCGACCATCAGTCCTTCCAGGACCCGTTCACCCGCCTTGTCGTGGGTGATCAGGTCCGTGATCGAGTCGCACTCCGGCGTCGCGTACTCGGGATGCGAGCCGACGTCGAGGTAGAGCCTCGCGCCGTTGCGCAGGAAGACGTTGGAGGACCTGCCCCAGCTGACGACGCGCCGGAACAGGTAGCGCGCCACCTCGTCGGGGCTCAGGCGCCGCTGACCGCGGAAGGTGCAGGTGACCCCGTACTCGTTCTCGAGGCCGAAGATCCGCCGGTCCATCGGCACACCCTAGGACGTGGTCGGGTCGTCGGTCGGGGCCGGCGCGGGGACCGACCCGGACCCGTCCGCGGTGCCCGACGCGGTGCCCGACGCGGTGACAGCCGGTGTGCTTGCCGAGAGCAACGCTTCCAGCGTTGGCCCGGTGACCCGGCGGAACTTGCGCTGCTGGCTGCGGGTCCGGTCCAGGACGGCGACCTCGAGGGCATCGGCCCCGAGGCGGCGGTCGCTGTCCCGCTCGGGCGCGCCCCCCCGGGCCAGGGACCCCACGGCGGCGTGCAGCGTCACGGCGAGGTCCGCGCCGGCGGTGTAGTGGCCGGCCATCTCCCCACCGACCGCCTCGGTCGCCCCGCCCATCACCGCGTAGCCCCGTTCGTCGGCCACCGAGCCGTCGTAGGTCAGCCGGTACACCTGGTCGGTCTCCGGGCTGTCCCCGATCTCGGCGACGACCACCTCGACCTCGTAGGGCTTCTCCGCGCCGGAGAAGATCGCGCCGAGGGTCTGGGCGTAGGCGTTGGCCAGGGCGCGGCCGGTGACGTCGCGCCGGTCGTAGGAGTAGCCGCGCAGGTCCGCCAGGCGCACCCCGGCGATCCGCAGGTTCTCGAACTCGTTGTAGCGGCCGACCGCGGCGAACGCGATCCGGTCGTAGATCTCGCTGACCTTGTGCAGGGCCCGGCTCGGGTTCTCCGCGACGAACAGGATCCCCTCGTCGTACTGGGCGACGACGACGCTGCGGCCGCGCGCGATGCCCTTGCGGGCGTAGTCGGCGCGGTCCTTCATCACCTGTTCGGGGGCGACGTAGAACGGCATGGTCACCGGGTGACGCCCTCTCCGGTCGGGTCGGCGGGCGTCGTCGTCGGCGCAGTGGGTCCGGTCGTCAGGACAGCGCGTCCGGTCGTCAGGGCAGCGGGTCCGGCGGCGGGACCGTCGGGACGCTCGCGACGACCGTCCAGGACGCGGGCGGACGCATCGGCGACCTCCTGCTCCGTCAGGCGGCGGTACCCGCCCGCGGTGACGACGGACACGACCGGGTAGATGCCGCGGAACGTGTCCGGGCCGCCGGTGGCCGAGTCGTCGTCTGCGGCGTCGACCAGGGCCTCGAGGACGGCCGTGACGCAGGCGGCCTCGTCCAGGCCGGGGCTGTACAGCTTCTTCAGCGAACCGCGGGCGAACACCGAGCCGGAGCCGATCGTGCTGAACCCGGTCTCCTCGTAGCGGCCGCCGGTGACGTCGTAGCTGAAGATCCGTCCGCGGCCGGCGTCGAGGTCGTACCCGGCGAACAGCGGGACGACGGCCAGGCCCTGCATGGCCAGGGCCAGGTTGTTGCGCACCATCTGGGACAGCCGGTTGGCCTTGCCGTCCAGGGACAGCTGCAGACCCTCGATCTTCTCGTAGTGCTCCAGCTCGACCTGGAACAGACGGACGAGCTCGATGGCCAGCCCGGCGGTCCCGGCGATCCCGACGACGCTGTGGTCGTCGCCCGGGTACACCTTCTCCATAGCGCGCTGGGCGATGGTCGATCCCGCGGTGGCCCGCCGGTCCCCCGCCATGACCACCCCGCCCGGGAAGGTCAGCACGACGATCGTGGTGCCGTGCGGGATGGTCTCCACCGCGCCCGGGGTCACCACGGGCAGGCGGCCCGGGTCCAGCCGGGCGAGCAGGTCACCGAAGCCGGCGGAGCGCGGGAGCCGGAAGGCAGCGGCAGTTTCCGGCCGACCGGGGCTGCCGCTGACGGACGGGTCCGTCACTGCCCGCCCTTCTGGACGAACTGGCGCACGAAGTCCTCGGCGTTCTCCTCCAGCACGTCGTCGATCTCCCCGAGCACGGAGTCGACGTCGGAATCCAATTGGTCCTTGCGTTCCCCGGCCTGGGCGGAGGTCTCGGCGACCTCCTCGACGTCCTGTGGGTCCCGGGCGCGTGCCCTCTGGGACTGCCCGCCGCGCTCCTGCGTCGCCATGTCCGTTCCACCCCTCGTCGGCCTGTCGTCAACCTAGCCCGGGGGGGTCGCCTCGGCTGGCGCGACGGGGACACCTGCCCGCTCGCCAGCGGACGAGGAACCGACTGGACGCCGTGGGCTGTCCGGGAACGACAGAGATCGACGTGTGGGGGCGCCCCGGGGGCCAGGAGGTCTCATCGGTGTCGATCCCGGACACCTTCGGCGCGGTCCGACGGCGGTCGGGCCGGTGACGCGTTCGCGGAACCGCACCCAGGGGGCTGCTGGGCCTCCAACCGCCCCATGACGGCCTTCCGCGCAGCTCGGCGTACACCGTCCCGGGAGTCGAAGCCCGCTCCGACCTGGATCGCGTCGCCGGTGCGGGCAGTGGTCAGCACGTGTCGGGTCACGCACCGGCTCCCCAGCAGCGCCAGCGACCTCTGATCCCGTCGCCGCGCGCGGTCGGGTCGGTCACGGGCTGCCCAGGGCGCGCAAGAGGTCCGACGCGGTGGGTGAGGCGTCCAGCAGATCCCCGACGTGGGCCTTGGTCCCCCGCAGCGGCTCGAGCGTCGGCACCCGCTGCAGCGACTCCCGGCCGGGCACGTCGAAGATCACCGAGTCCCAGGAGGCCGCCGCGATGTCCGGGGCGTACTTGGCCAGGCAGCGCCCGCGGAAGTAGGCGCGGGTGTCCTCCGGCGGGTCGTCCACGGCCGCGGCGATCGCCTCGTCGGTGAGCAGCCGTTCCATCCGGCCCATCCGGACCAGTCGCGAGTACAGGCCCTTCTCCGGCCGGACATCGGACCACTGCAGGTCGACCAAAGCCAGCTTCGGGTGGTCCCACTCCAGGGCGTCGCGCTCGCGGTAGGAGTCCAGCAGCCCGAGCTTGGCCACCCAGTCCAGCTCCCGGGCACACGACATCGGGTCGCGCTCGAGCCGGTCCAGCACCGAGCCCCACCGCGCGAGGACGTCGCGGGTCTGCGGGTCCGCGTCCCGGCCGTACCGGTCGTCGACGTACTTCGTCGCCAGGTCCACGTACTCCATCTGCAGCTGGACACCGGTGAGGCGGCGCCCGTCGCGCAGCCGGACCGTCTGCTGCAGGGACGGGTCGTGGGAGATGGCGTGCAGCGCCGTCACCGGGCGGTCCACGGCGAGCTCCGGGGTCGTCAGGCCGTCCTCCACCATCGCGAGCACCAGCGCCGTCGTGCCCACCTTGAGGTAGCTCGCGACCTCGCACATCGTGGCGTCGCCGATGATCACGTGCAGGCGCCGGTACTTCTCCGCGTCCGCGTGCGGTTCGTCGCGGGTGTTGATGATCGGACGCTTCAGCGTGGTCTCCAGGCCGACCTCGACCTCGAAGAAGTCCGACCGCTGGGCCAGCTGGTACCCGGTCGCCGACCCGTCCTGCCCGCGACCGACCCGACCGGCGCCGGTGATCACCTGCCGGGACACGAAGAACGGGATGAGCGTGGCGACCAGGTCCCCGAACGGCACGGACCGGCGGACCAGGTAGTTCTCGTGGTAGCCGTAGCTGGCGCCCTTGCCGTCGGTGTTGTTCTTGTACAGCCGGATCCCGGTGCCGATCGGGGACTGCGCGACCAGCTCCGCCGCGCGGGCCATCACCCGGTCCCCCGCCTTGTCCCAGAGCACTGCGTCCAGGGGGTTGGTGGTCTCCGGCGCGGAGTACTCGGGATGGGCGTGGTCGACGTAGAGCCGGGCGCCGTTGGTGAGGATGACGTTGGCCAGCGCGGTGTCGGTGTCGGTGAGCTGGCTGGTGTCGGCGAGCTCCCGGGTCATGTCGAAACCGCGCGCGTCGTGCAGCGGCTGCTCCTCCTCGAAGTCCCAGCGCGCCCGGCGGCTGCGCAGGGTCGCCTGCGCGTAGGCGTTGACCACCTGGGCCGAGGAGGTCATCGGGTTCGCACCGGGCTGCCCGGTCACCGCGATGCCGTACTCGGTCTCGGTCCCGACCACGCGGCGGACAGTCATGTCGTCAGGGTAGGTGGGCGCCCCGTCACGTCGCGGCGCCGGACTGCTACGTCGCGGCGCCCGACAGCACGGTGCGCCGCAGGAAGTCGCGCAGCGTGGCCTGGAACAGTTCCGCCTGCTCGGCCTGGGGCGAGTGGCCGGACTCCTCGAACACCACCAGCTCCGCGCCCGGCACGAGCGCGGCGATCGTCTCCGAGCAGGACACCGGCGTCACCCAGTCCGTCCGCCCGACGGTCACCAGGGTCGGGCAGGTGAGCGACGGCAGGGCCGGCTTGAGGTCGTAGGCCGGCCAGTTGTGCACGAAGCACCAGTTGTGCGCCTCGTGCCGGTAGATCCCCGCCTCGACGGCGGCCGCGGACCGGACCGGGTCGTAGTGCTGGTCGTAGAGCGGGATCAGCTCGCCCCAGTACTGCTTGAGCTGGGCGTCGTCGTCCACCCGGCCGGTCCAGTAGCGGTCGAAGTGGTCCCAGTCCAGCTGGACCCGGGTCTGGGCGCGGGCGTTGGCGAACGCGAGCGGCAGGTTGGTGCCGTCCGCGGCGGTGTCGCGCAGGATCATCGCCCGGACCCGCTCGGGGTAGGCCACCGCGTACTCCATCGCGATGAAGCCGCCGTAGGAGCCGCCGGCGACCACGACCTGCTCGGCTCCGGCCCACGCGCGCACGCCGTCGAGGTCCGCGGCCCACTGGGCGTGGGAGTAGGGGGGCACGGCCTCGCTCTCCCCGCAACCGCTGGCGTCGTACACGACCACCCGGAACAGGTCGGCCAACGGACCGAACGTCGCTCTCGGTTCGGCGAGTGACCCGATACCGCCGCCGCCGTGGTGGGCGATCAGCACCGGACCGTCGTCGGGCCCGAGGACCTCGACCCGCAACCGACACCCGTTGATCTCGACGAACTGTGCTGTCACCGGACTCCCCCGCTCGTGTCGTGGCGGCTCGTGTCGGGGCCGGTCACGCCGGCCCCCAGATCTCGCGCAGCGCCCGTTCGACGTTGCGGCCCAGCACGGCCCTGATGTCGTCGTCGGAGAAGCCGTGCTGCACCAACCACCCGCAGATGTTGGCGAAGTTCTCCGTCGGGTTCTCCAGGCCGTCGACGTAGGGCACCCGTTCGTGCGCCGGCGCCCCGGTTGTCGCGGTACCGAGCAATCCGGCGAACACCGTGTGCAGCCCGACGTGGTCCCCGTACAGGGTGTCCGGTCCGAACGCGACGTGCTCGATGCCGATCAGGTCGATGCAGTACCGGAAGTGGTCCATCACCGAGTCGATGCTGTGCCGCGGATGGGCCGCGGACACCGTCGTGTGTGGCGCCGCGGACATCCCGACGACGCCGCCGGTGTCGGCCACCGCCCGCAGGCAGTCGTCGGACTTCATCCGCGGGATGTCCCACACCGCGCGGGCCCCACCGTGGGTGCAGAACACCGGCTTCGTGCTCGCGGCGCAGGTGTCGATCCCCGTCCGGTCCGAGGAGTGCGAGACGTCGATCGCCAGTCCGAGCGCGTCCATCCGTGCGACGGCGCGGCGACCGAAGGCGGTCAGCCCGCCGTCGACAGCCTCCGACAGGCCGCTGCCGAGGGCGTTGGAGTCGGAGTAGGCGACGCCGATCTGGCGGATCCCCAGCCCGTACAGGATGTCGAGGCGGTCCAGCTCGTTCTCGATCGGCGTGGCCGCCTCCAGGCCGAACACGATGCCGACACCCCCCGCGGCGCGGACGGCGGCGATGTCGGAGAACCGGCGGACGACCGCGACCCCGTCCTGGTGCGCCAGGTCGGCCTGGCGCATCCCGAGGTCGGTGACGATGTCGTCCCAGCGCCACGGCGCCGAGCCGCTGACGCAGGCGGTGCCGTCCATCATGTTGTCGAACACGACCGTCATGCCCGACTCGGCCAGCCCGGCATAGGCGGTGTGCTGGCGCCCGGTCCGGTAGTGCGCGGGCGTCTGCGTCATGTCGACGGGGAAGCGCACCGGGTGGTCGTGCAGGCTGATCACGAGGCTCTCCTGCAGCAGCCGGTCCGCCCGGGCCCGCTCTCCGGAACTGAGTCCGCCGTCGTAGGGCGGCACCCGGTCGAACTCGCCGACCAGGTCGAACGCGGGGAAGTCCAGCCCGGGCCGCAGGTAGGAGTACGGCCGGTACCCCCGCCCGCGCGGGTCCGGCACCCGGTCCCGCGTCACGTCGCCCGTCACGACGGCTGCCCGGGCGCCAGGTCGTCGGCGAGCAGCCGCCACAGCCGTTCCCAGGCGCGCATCCCCTCATCGATCCGGGCGACCCGGAAGAACTCGTCGGGGCCGTGCAGGTTCTCGTCCGAGGTGGAGAAGGAGAAGAACATGGTCTTCGCGCCGAGCTCACGTTCGAACATCGTGGTGGCGGGCAGGGTACCGGCGACGACGTCGAGCAGCACGGGATCCCCGGGGGAGATCGACTCCAGAGCACTGATCCCGGCGCGGACGGCCGGGTGGTCGGGGGCGATCCGGTAGGCGGGCACCGCCCCGGGCTCCGCGACGACCGTCACCTCGACGCCCGGCGGCGTCGGCCGGGAGAGCAGGTGTCGCGTCAGGCAGTCCAGCACGTGCGCGGGTTCCTGACCCGGGACCAGGCGGGCGGTCAGGTGGGCCGTCGCAACCGCCGGGATGATCGTGGCGCTGCTGCCCGCCCGCACGCCGTTGACCTCGAGCGTCGGGCGCTCCCACAACCGTTCCAGCGTCGAGTACCCGGGCTCGCCGAACCCGGCGGCGATTCCCGCAGCGGTCAGGAACGCGTCGGGGTCGAACGGGACCGCGGCGATCTCCGCGCGCCGGTCGGCGGACAGCGCCGGGATGGCGTCGTCGAACCCGGCGACGGCGACGGTCCCGTCGGCACCGCGCAGGCTCGCGAGCAGTGACACCAGGACGTGCGCCGGGTTCGCGGCCACGCCACCGTAGCGACCGGAGTGCACGTCACGGGACGGCCCGGAGACCGTGACGTCCAACGCCAGCAGGCCCTTCGACCCGATCGGCAGGGACAGCGTGCCCGGGCGCCACATCGCCCCGTCGGCGGAGACGACGAGGTCGGCGGCCAGGGAAGCGGCATGGTCACGGACGTACCCGGCCAGGTACGGCGAGCCGATCTCCTCCTCTCCCTCGAGCAGGAACTTGACGTTCAGCGGCAGGCCACCCTCGCGGTCGAGCAGTGCCCGGGCCATCTCCAGGACCAGCAACACCGGCCCCTTGTCGTCGCTGACACCCCGCCCGCGGAGCACCCGCGCGCCGTCGGGACCCGTGCCGGACGTCAGCTCGAACGGCGGGGACGTCCACCGGGCCCGGTCCCCGGGCGGCTGGACGTCGTAGTGGCCGTAGACGAGCACGGTCGGCCGGCCGGGCGCTGCGAGCCACTCACCGCGGACGAGGGGGTGACCCGGACCTCGCTCGACCCGGCCGTCGGCGAAGGACAGGCGTCGGGCCAGGAACTGCGCCGCGGCCAGCATCGTGGCGGGCTCGGCATCTCTGCTCACGCTGGGAATCGCGACGTACTCCGCGAGGTCGGCGAGGAACGCTGGAGCGGGCTCGGTACCGACCACGGGCATCTCCTGACCGCCCCCGGCACGGTTCGGGAGCACGTGTCACCGGACAGAACCGCCGTCGTCCGGCCTACCGATCGATTCCGAAGGCTAGCTCCCGGGCAGACACCCGCGGTCCGCCCTGTCCGGCCGGCGCGACGACCGACAGGTCGCCACGCCACACGGATGTAACACGGGCGGCCTTGCTTTCCTCCGGCCGGCGGTGCGGAGGATCTGTCGACGGACACCGCCCGAGGAAAGGCGCACACCCATGGAGCAGCACATCTCGCGGCGGTCCGCCGTGAAGGGGGCAGCCGCCCTCGCGACCGCGATGGTCGCCGCGTCCTGCAGCTCGTCCAGTTCCGCGGGCACGTCGGCCCCGGCGACAGCCGCGACGACCCCGCCCGGATCGGTCGTCACCGGCGGGGACCTCCTGATCACCCGGACCGTCGACCCGACGACGCTGGACAAGACACTGACCTCGATCAACAACGAGTCCATCTACACGTTCAACCAGATCTTCGAGACGCTCTACACCGTCAGCGACGACGGGAAGAGCACGCGGCCCTACCTGGCGACCGGGTACACGGTGTCGCCGGACAAGCTGACCTACACGTTCGCCCTGCGCCCCGGCGTCACGTTCTCCGACGGCAAGCCCCTGACCGCGGCGGACGTCGTGTTCTCCATCAACGATGCGACCACCGCCAAGGGGGGATGGGGTTTCATCAACGCGGCCATCAAGACCGTTGCCGCACCCTCGCCCTCGACCGTGGTCGTCACGCTCAAGTACCCGTGGGCACCGCTGATCGCCGACCTGTCCCTGTTCGCCAACGCGATCATCCCGGCCGACCACGGCGGCCGGTCGGTCAAGGAGTTCTACGACAGCCCCATCGGCACGGGCCCGTTCATGTGGGGTTCGTGGGCCAAGGGCAGCAAGCTGACGTTGAAGAAGAACCCGACGTACTGGCAGAAGGGGAAGCCCCACCTGGACACCGTGACCTGGACCAACACCCCCGACGCCGACACCCGCAACCTCCAGGTCAAGGGCGGACAGGCGGACATCGACGAGTTCCCGTCCTGGTCGACGGTGGCCTCGCTCAAGGCGACCCCGGGGGTCCGCGTGGACCTGTTCGCCTCGACCCGCACCGACTACCTCGCCTTCTGCCAGAAGTCGAAACCGTTCCAGGACGTCCACGTGCGCAGGGCGATCTCCTACGCCGTCGACCGGCAGGCGCTGGTCAAGGCGGTGCTGTTCGGGAACGGGACGGCGGCCAACTCGTTCTTCCCGCCGACGGTGCCGTTCTACTCGGCGTCCAACCCCGGCCTGCAGTTCGACGTGGCGGCCGCGAAGAAGGAGATGGCACTCTCGACGGTGCCGCAGGGGTTCGAGACCACGCTTCTGCTCCCGAGCGGTAACGCCGACTACCTCACCGTCGCGCAGATCCTTCAGGCGTCGTTGAAGCAACTGGGGATCACCATGGCGATCTCCCAGCTCGACGCGTCCGTCGTCAGCACCAGGCAGCAGGCCCTCCAGTACGACATGCTCTTCACCGGCTGGACGATGGACATCCCCGACCCCGACGAGCTCGTGACGTTCGCCGTCAGCCCGAAGGGTGGGACCCAGGCCTTCTACACCGGGTACACCAACCCCGGGCTCGCGACCGCCGCGTCCCAGGCCGCACGGACCCTCGGCGCGTCCGCCCGGACCGCGCTGTACGGCCGGATCCAGTCGACAGCCGCGGCGGATGCGTTCCTGGCCCCGCTGTACTACTCCCCCTACGCCTACGCGAGCTCCACGAAGGTCAACGGCTTCCACGTGACCCCGCTGGGCAACTACCACCTGGAGGACGTCTGGAAGTCGACCTGACCGACCGCCGAACAGCGGGCACACCTGACCCCGACCCTGGTTGCGCAGCCGTCGGCCACGGCTGTCCGCGTTCAGGCGTCCGGGCACTGAGCTGTACGTCCTCGTGCGAGTCGGTCTCACGGACGTCCCGGCCGTCAGCCGGTGGTGCGCTCGGGTGGGAGGCGGCCGTCGTGGTCGCGGAAGCGCGGGAGCAGCGCCGTCGCCGCGGTGACGCCGCCGACGCAGAGGAAGCCCGCCCACCGCCATCGAGGACCGCGCGCCGCCCTAGGACGCCTCAGCCCGGCGTTGTCCACCAGGACGCGCAACGGGCCCCCTCAACCCCGCGGCGATCGTCTCGACCGAGGCGATCCCGGCCAGGTCGAGCCTCCCGCGTGGACGGCCCGGTGGCCGGTGGTGGCCGTGGTGTCCGCCGCGACCCGCCGACCGGAGCCGGCGCGGTCGCCACGCCGAGCCCGGACGCACCCCCGGTCACCACCGCCGCCCGGCCGGGCAGGTCGATGCCCGCGGCCACCTCGGCTTCGGTGCTGGTGGCACCGAACGGTGTCGTGACGCGAGCCTTGGATCAGTCCTTCCGGGTGGGTCGCCAGCACAGGCGCACCTCAGGTGGTCCCCGGGAGCCTGACGATCGGGGTGTCGGGAGCGAGGGTCGCTCGGCTGGTGCCTGCGGCGCAGCAGTCCGATGCCGCCCATTGGCGAACGAGGGGATTGGGTGACCAGGTGCGACGCATCATCTACTGCAGCCGGGCGACGGAGGACATGAGCCCCGACGAACTCGTGGAGCTGCTGAAGCTGTCCCGCCGGAACAATGCGGCCGCGGGGCTCAGCGGGATGTTGCTGTACAGCAGCATGAGCTTCCTGCAGGTCCTCGACGGGGACCCGGCCGCGCTGGAGGCGACCTACGCGCGGATCGACGCGGATCCCCGGCACTGCGAGCTCCGGCTGCTCTCGGACACGGAGGTCGCCGCACCGTTGTTCCCCGCGTGGACGATGGGCTTCGACCACGTCGACGACGACGATCTGTCCGAGGAACTGGACGCCTTCACCCCTGCGATCACCTACCCGCTGGTCAACCCGAACCTGATCACCAACGCCGGGGTCGCGCAGACGCTGCTGACGTTGTACGCGAAGAACGCCGCCGGGTGACCGCGGACCCGCCCGAACTCGGGGGGCCCACCGCGTCGACCGGGTCTCCCGGGCCACCCGGAGCCAGCGCATCCCGAACCGGTGCACCCGGAACCGGTGCACCTGGAACCGGTGCATCACGCACCAGTCAGTCCCGGACGAGTGAGATCGAGTTGTTCTCCCTCGCGGGTCACGACGGGCACCTCCGTCAGGTCAACGCCGCGTTCGAACGGCTGCTCGGGGTGGCGGCCGGCGCCGCAGAGGGCCGGTCACTGCTGGAGTTCGTCCACCCGCAGGACCTCGCGCACGTCGTCGAGGGGTTGTCCCTGCTGGAGGGCGGCGCCCAGGAGGTCGTGCTGGACAACCGGTTCCTGCTCGAGAACGGATCGGTGGTCCACCTGCAGTGGATCGCCAGACCCCTGGAAGGGTCGGATCTCTGGTGGGCGGCCGGCCGGGACATCAGCGAGTTCCGGCGGGCGCTCGCGGTCGCGGGCGACCTGAAGACCCAGCTGGCGCTGGCCGTCGGGTCTGCGTCGGCGGCCATGTGGGACCTCGACCCGTGGACCCGGACCTTCACCTGGGAGGCCGAGGCGGCGGCCGTACTCGGACTGGCGCCCGGGGACGCGCCCCTCACCGCCGCGGACCTGCTCGCCGTCGTCGGCCCACCGGACCGGGCAGCCGTCTCGGAGGCGATCGAGCAGCTGCGTGGACGGGTGGACTCGGTCGAGGTGGACTTCCGGGTCGGTGAGCAGCCCGCGACGCGGTACCTGCGGCTGCGGGGGAAGACCGTGGAACGCGACCGCCACGCCAGAGGCCGCCGGGCCATCGGTCTGATCGTGGACGTGTCCGCCGAGAAGGCGATGCAGGAACAGATGCTGACCATGGTGATGAGCGATGCACTCACGGGGGTGCCCAACCGCCGGGCGTTCGACCAGACGCTGCGCTCGGAACTGCGGCGATGCACCCGCACCGGAGAGCCGCTGTCGGTCGTCATGGTCGACGTCGACGACTTCAAACGGTTCAACGACACCTTCGGCCACATGGTCGGGGACGACGTCCTCTGCACCATCAGCCGCGCCCTCAGTGCACAACCCCGCCCCGACGCCGGGATCCTCGCCCGTTTCGGTGGCGAGGAGTTCTCGGCCGTCCTCCCCGGGATCGGGCGGGCGGACGCCGCATCGATGAGCGAAGCCCTCGTGCTCTCCGTCCGCGGGGCCCGACTCCGCCAGGCCCCGGAATGGCCACTGACCATCTCCGCCGGCACAGCCACCTGGTCACCGGGGGAACCGCTGCTGAAGCCCGCCGAGCTGCTCGACCGCGCCGACCAGGCCCTGTACATCGCGAAGAACGCCGGAAAGGACCGCTCGGTCACCCACGTCGTCGGCGATCCTCCGGCGGACTAGGCGAAAGCGGCAACATCCACCCCGGCGCCGACCAGTGCCTCCCGGACGCGGCGCGCCAACCCGAGCGCGCCGGTGGTGTCCCCGTGCAGGCACAACGATCTGGCGTCCACCTCGACCGTGCTGCCGTCCACCGTGGTCACCGTGCGGGACACCGCCATCCCGACCGCGCGGGCCACCACCGTCCCCGGGTCGTTCACCACGGCACCGGCCTGGGAGCGTGGCACCAGCGTCCCGGCCGGGGTGTAGGCGCGGTCGGCGAACGCCTCGGGCACCACCGGCAGGCCCGCCGACGCTGCCGCGCGCAGCAGCGCCGAGCCGGGCAGGCCGAGCACCGGCAGACCGGCGTCCCAGGCCAGCACTGCCGCGACGACGGCGCCGGCCTGCTCCTCGTCGGAAACCGTCCGGTTGTACAGGGCACCGTGCGGCTTGACGTAGCGCACCCGGTCCCCCGCCTGCCGGCAGAACCCCTCCAGAGCACCGATCTGGTAGAGCACCTCGTCCGCCAGCTCGTCTGCCGGGACGTCCATCGCCCGGCGACCGAACCCCGCCAGGTCCCGGTAGGAGACATGGGCCCCGACGGCGACCCCGCGAGCAGCAGCGGTCGCGGTGACCCGCCTCATCGTCGAGGGGTCGCCCGCGTGGAAGCCGCATGCGACGTTGGCACTGCTGACGACCTCCAGGAGGTGCTCGTCGTCACCGAGGGACCACCGGCCGAAGCCTTCGCCGAGGTCGCAGTTGAGGTCGATCACCCGGCCCGGATCCGTATGGCTGCGTGCAGTGCTCACCATTCCCGTCCCTCCCCGTGGTGTCGATCAGCCGGCCTGCGGTGACGGCCGGAGCCGGTGAAGCGGACCCGGGTCCCGGGGCGGGCCTGGGCGAGCGCAGGCAGGTCGCCGGGGTCCACGACCGCGACCACCGGGTAGCCACCGGTCGTCGGGTGGTCGGCCAGGAAGACCAGCGGCACACCGTCGGCCGGGACCTGGACGCTGCCCACGACGAGTCCCTCACTCGCCAGCTCCCCACGGTCCGCACGGTCCAGCGACGGCCCGACCAGCCGCACGCCGACGCGGTCGGTGCTGCTGGACACCTCCCACGTCGCGGACGTGAGCGTGGTGGCGCCGGCCACGGTCAACCAGTCGGCTCGCGGCCCGGGCGAGACACCCAGCAGCAGCGGGTCCGGTGCCGGGTCCCACAGCACCACGTCGACGGCCGTGGCCGGGCCTGTCGGCCGCCCGACGGGCAGCACGTCCCCGTCCCGCAGCTCGGCGGGTCCCAGCCCGGACAGGGTGTCGGTGGAGCGGCTGCCCAACACCGGGGCGACGTCGAGTCCACCGGCGACCGCCAGGTAGGAGCGCACACCATCCAGCGCGGGACCGACGGTGAGCACCGCTCCGGCGGGTACCGCCACCGGGGCACCCCGGTCCGCGACCCGTCCGGCCACGGTGACCACGGCGAGAGCACCGGTGACGGCAACGGTGGCGGCGTGGCCGGTGGCCCGCAGCGTGCAGCCGCCCATCGTGGTCTCCAGCCCGGCCGCGCTCGGAGGGTTGCCGACCAACCGGTTCGCCAGGGCGAGAGCGGGCCGGTCGAGAGCCCCCGACCCGGTGACCCCGAGGTGGGCGGACCCTGGACGGCCGAGGTCCTGCACGGTGGTCCGCGGCCCGGCGTGCACGACTCCCAGCCGGGGCTGCCCTCCCCACGGGGTCGTCACGCGCGCGTTCCGACGTCGCGGCCGGCATCGACGAACCGCACCCGGGTCCCGGGGGCGAGCAGGGCGGGCGGGTCCCGGTGCACGTCGAACAGCGGGGCCGTTGTCCGGCCGATCAGCTGCCAACCGCCGGGCGACGCCGTCGGGTAGACCCCGGACCACTCATCGGCCAGCCCGACCGACCCGGCACGGACCCGGGTCCGCGGCGTCGCCCGCCGTGGGACGTGCCGGTGCGGGGGCAGCCCGGACAGGTAGCCGAACCCGGGGGCGAACCCACAGAACGCGACCCGGAACGCCGTACCCGTGTGGACCGCGACCACCCCGGCCTCGTCGGTCCCCCACAGCCGGGCGACCTCGGCCAGGTCCTCGCCGTCGTAGTGGACGGCCAGCTCCACCAGCGGTCCCTCGGTGTCCGGCAGCGGTGGCGGGCTCATCGCGAGCACGTGGGCACGGACCGCGACCGGGTCCAGGACCCCGTCGAGCAGGACGGTCCGTGCCGCCGGGACCACGTCGCGGACCAGGCCCTCCTGCCGCAGCGACGCCAGCGCGGCGTACCAACGGGCCACCTGGTCGGGTCGGACCTCGACCAGTAGAGCCGTCCTTCCGGCCGCCCGGACCCCGACGACCGTTTCCCCGTCTGCGCCCACCGGTTCCCCGTCTGCGCCCACAGGTTCCTCGTCTGCGCTCACAGGGGGAGTCCGGTCGGCGACATGGTCCCGACACTCTCGCCGATGGGTCGGCCCGCGCGGTAGTCCCTTGCCCGTCGCCGCCCGCACTCCCTAGGTTCTCTCCGATTGCCCCAGATCCGCTCCGACTGCCCCGACGGCTCCCGCCCGCGGCCCGGCTCACGTCGGCCATCCCACGTCCCACCCCGGAGGTCCCGCTGTGCTGGTGCTGCTCGGTGTCCTGCTCGTCGTCGTCGGGTTCGTCCTGCGACTGAACCCGCTGCTCGTCGTCACGGTCGCCGGTGTCGTGACCGGGCTGCTGGGCGGTCTCGGTCCCGTCGAGGTCCTCGACGCCTTCGGGACCGGGTTCGCCGGCAGCCGATCGGTGACCCTGTTCGTGGTGACCCTGCCGGTGATCGGGCTCATCGAGAGCAGGGGTCTGCAGGAACAGGCGCGCAGGCTGATCACCCGCCTGGCCCGCCTCACCACCGCGAGGCTGCTGTTCGGGTACCTGGTCATCCGTCAGGTGACCGCCGCGCTGGGGATGTTGAGCATCGGCGGCCCGGCACAGACGGTCCGCCCGTTGGTGTTCCCGATGGCCGAGGGTGCCGCGCAGCGCAGGCACGGCCGGCTCCCCGAAGCAGTCACCGAGCGGATCAAGGCGTTCTCGGCGAGTGCGGACACCGTCGGGGCCTTCTTCGGCGAGGACGTCTTCGTCGCGGTGGGCTCGATCCTGCTCATCACCGGCTTCGTCGACGCCAGCTACGGCCTGACCCTCGATGCGCTGCACATCGCCCTCTGGGCGATCCCGACCGGGCTGTGTGCGCTGGTCATCCACGGCGTCCGGCTGCTGGCGCTCGACCGACAGATCGATCGGATGGTGCTCTCGGCCCAGACCCCCGCAGCCCAGCAGCCGGTGAGCCGGTGATCCGGGTCGAGTGGTTCTACTGGCTCTGCGCCGCCTTCTTCCTCGCCGTGTCGGTGCGCATCGCCCGTGACCCCGAGCACCCGCAACGCGCCGGGAGTTCGGCCTTCTGGGGCCTGTTGGGGCTGTGCTTCGCCTACGGCACCTTCGTGGCCGCCGGGACCGCGCCGGCCTGGGTGCTCGGGGTCGCCGTCATCGTCACCGCCGTACTCGCCGGGTCCGGGCGTACCGGTCGGCGCCCGGACCGCGCCGACGGCCAGGTACGTCGCGAGCGGGCGCAGCGGTTCGGCAACAGGCTCTTCCTGCCGGCACTGACGATCCCGGTGGTGGCCGTCGTCTTCGGATCACTGCTCTCGAAGGTCAGTATCGGGAACCGGCCGGTCCTGCAGCTCGGCAACGAGACGCTCATCGGGCTCGGGGTCGCCTCGGTCGCTGCAGTCCTGGTCGCGGCCGTCGTGTTGCGCCCGGTGTCACCGGTGGCCCCACTGCGAGAGGGCCAGCGGCTGCTGGAGGCCGTCGGCTGGGCCGCGCTGCTGCCCCAGATGCTGGCGACCCTCGGGCTGCTGTTCACCACCTCGGGCGTCGGCGGCGCGGTGGGGAGGATCATCGCCAGGATCCTCCCGTCGGGATCGCTCATCGCGGCCGTCGTCCTGTACTGCCTGGGGATGGCGCTGTTCACGGTCGTCATGGGCAACGCCTTCGCCGCGTTCCCGATCATGACGGCGGCCATCGGGTGGCCGGTCCTGGTCCAGCACTTCGGTGGCAATCCCGCGCCGGTGTTCGCGATCGGGATGCTGTCCGGGTTCTGCGGGACGCTGTGCACCCCGATGGCGGCCAACTTCAACCTCGTCCCCGCTGCCCTGCTGGAGATGACGGACCGGTACGGCCCCATCAAGGCGCAGATCCCGACGGCCGTCCCCCTGTGGGTGGCGAACGTCGCGTTGATGTACGTCTTCGCGTTCTGACGCGTGTCGTCCGGACCCCCCGCCACCATCCCGTCCAGCACGAGGAGCCGATGTGACCACCGTCCTGCTCACCGGGTTCGAGCCGTTCGGCGGCGAGACCGTCAACCCGTCCTGGCAGGCCGTGTCGGCACTCGCCGGGCGGCCGCCTGTCCCGGGGGTGGCGCTCCGGACCGCCGTGCTGCCGTGTGTCTACGGCGCCGCCGCCGACGCGGTGCGCGAGGCCGTCGGACGGTGGGACCCGGACGTGGTCATCGGGGTCGGCCAGGCCGGTGGCCGCTACCAGGTCACCCCGGAACGGATCGCGGTCAACCTCGACGACGCACCCGCCCCGGACAACGCCGGCGGGTCACCGGTCGACCAGCCGGTCGTCGCCGGCGGGCCGCTGGCGTACCGGACCGGCCTTCCCGTGAAGGCGATCGTGGCCGCACTCCGTGCGGCCGGCATCCCGGCGGCCGTCTCGGACACCGCCGGCACCTACATCTGCAACCACGTCTTCTACGCCCTGATGCACCTGGCGGCGACGGAACGGCCGGGTCTGCGGACGGGGTTCGTGCACGTCCCGTACGCCCACGGCCAGGTCGTGGACAAGCCCGGCCCGACCCCGAGCATGGCGCTGGAGTCCATCACCGAAGCGCTCGGGGTCGTGGTCGCCACGACGCTGGCGACCCGGGTCGACCTGGCGGTGCCCGCGGGCTCGGTCTCGTGACCGCGGCCGTCCCCCGCCCCGCAGTCCCCCGCTCGGCTGACGTGGTCGCCGGGTACGTCGAGGTGGCACTCGCGAACGTGACGCGGGAGTTCCCGCACGCGACGTCCCACGTGCTCCGCGGCCCGGACGAGTCGTCCCGCCCGCGGGACGTGCACCCGGCCTTCCACGGCTCCTTCGACTGGCATTCCTGCGTGCACGTGCACGCGATGCTCGTCCGGGCCCTGACCGACCACCCCGACCTGGTCCCCGCCGACCGTGTCCGCGCGGTGCTCGACGCGACGTTGACACCGCGGGCGCTGGAGGTCGAAGCCCGCTACCTGCTCGACAACGACGGCTTCGAGCGCCCCTATGGTTGGGCGTGGGCGGTCACCCTCGCGGCCTGGTGCCGCGCCTGCCCGGACCCGGCCGCGACGGCCTGGAGCGTGGCCCTGGAACCGCTGGCCGCAGCGGTGGACCACCTCACCCTCGCCTGGCTGCCACGTATCGGCCGCCCGGTCCGGGACGGCTCCCACGCCAACACGGCCTTCGCACTGGGCCTGCTCGTCGACGGGTTCACCGCCCTGGGGACAGAGAGCACCGCTCTCGCGTGTTCGGCGGCGGCGCGAGACCTGTTCCACGCCGACCGGGACGTTCCGGCCGCATGGGAGCCCGGCGGTGAGGACTTCCTGTCCCCGGCGCTCGTCGAGGCCGACCTCGTCGCCCGGGTGTCGTCCGCGGGCGAGCTCGCCGACTGGCTGACGACATTCCTCCCAGGTGCGGCCGACGGTGTCCCCGCGACGTTGTTCGAGCCCGCTCAGGTGACGGATCCCTCCGACGGCCGGCTCGGCCACCTGTCCGGTCTGCTGCTCAGCAGGGCCTGGCCCTGCGCCCGGCTCGCGGCGGCGCTACCGGTCGGCGACCCGCGCATCCCCGTGTTCACCCGAGCGGCCGAGCGGTCGTTGGCCGTCGGCCTGCCGCACGTCGTCTCCGGCCGGTTCACCAGCGACCACTGGCTGGTGACGTTCGCCCTGCTGGCACTGCACTCCCTCGAGCAGGTGGAGCAGCTCGAGCAGCTCGAGGCGGACGGGCCCGCCACCGCGAGGTGACGGGCCCGTTCGCGCCCGCCGGCCAGGACGCCCAGCCCGGCCGACGACTACAGGTACTGGCCGGTGTTGGCGACCGTGTCGATCGAGCGACCGGCCTCCGAGCCCTGCTTGCCCTGGATCAGCGTGCGGATGTAGATGATCCGCTCGCCCTTCTTGCCCGAGATCCGGGCCCAGTCGTCCGGGTTCGTCGTGTTCGGCAGGTCCTCGTTCTCCCGGAACTCGTCGACGCAGGCCGTGAGCAGGTGCCCGACACGCAGCCCCTTCTGGCCGAGCGCGAGGAAGTCCTTGATCGCGTTCTTCTTGGCCCGTCCGACGATGTTCTCGATCATCGCCCCGGAGTTGAAGTCCTTGAAGTACAGGACCTCCTTGTCGCCGTTGGCGTAGGTGACCTCCAGGAACCGGTTCTCGTCGGTCTCCTCGTACATCCGCTCGACGACGCGCTGGACCATCGCCGAGACCGTCGCGCCGCGCTCCCCGCCGTTCTCGGCGAGGTCCTCGGGATGCAGGGGGAGCGACTGCGTCACGTACTTGCTGAAGATGTCCCGGGCGGCCTCGGCGTCCGGGCGCTCGATCTTGATCTTCACGTCGAGCCGGCCCGGGCGGAGGATCGCCGGGTCGATCATGTCCTCGCGGTTGGACGCACCGATCACGACCACGTTGGACAGGCCCTCGACCCCGTCGATCTCGCTGAGCAGCTGCGGGACGATGGTGTTCTCCACGTCCGAGCTGACCCCCGATCCGCGGGTTCGGAACAGCGAGTCCATCTCGTCGAAGAACACGATGACCGGCGTGCCCTCGCTCGCCTTCTCCCGCGCACGCTGGAAGACCAGCCGGATGTGTCGTTCGGTCTCACCGACGTACTTGTTCAGCAGCTCCGGGCCCTTGATGTTGAGGAAGAAGCTGCGGCCCTCGGGCTTGCCGGTGACCTCGGCGACCTTCTTCGCGAGGCTGTTCGCGACAGCCTTCGCGATCAGGGTCTTGCCGCACCCCGGGGGTCCGTACAGCAGCACGCCCTTGGGTGCACGCAACTCGTGTTCGCGGAACAGGTCCGCGTGCAGGTAGGGCAGCTCCACCGCGTCCCGGATCATCTCGATCTGGGCGGACAGCCCACCGATCACGGAGTAGTCGATGTCGGGGACCTCCTCCAGGACCAGTTCCTCGACCTCGGACTTGGGCACCTTCTCCAGCGCCCAGCCCGAGCGGGACTCCACCAGCAGCGAGTCCCCCGCGCGCAGCGGGCCGTCCATCAGCGGCCCGGCCAGGCGCACCACGCGTTCCTCGTCGGTGTGCCCGATCACCAGCGCCCGTTCGCCGTCGGCCAGGATCTCCTTGAGCAGCACGACGTCCCCGGACCGCTCGTAGGCCAGCGCGCGCACGACGTTCAGCGCCTCGTTGAGCATGACCTCCTGACCCCGCACCAGCTCGGGGACCAGGACGTCCGGGCTGACCGCCACCCGGAGCTTGCGGCCGCCGGTGAACACGTCCACCATCCCGTCGCCGGCAGCGGCGACGAACACCCCGAAGGTGGCCGGCGGCTGCGCGAGCCGGTCGACCTCCTCCTTCAGGGACACGATCTGGTTGCGGGCCTCCCGCAGGGTCGCGGCGAGGCGGTCGTTCTGTGAGCCGGCACTGGCCAGCGACGCCCGGGTCTCGGCGAGACGGGACTCGAGCTGGCGCGTGTCGCGCGGGAGCGAGGCGAGGCGGCGGCGCAGGGACGCGACCTCGTCCTCGAGCAGCTGGACCTGGTCCGGTCCGGCGCTGTCGTTGCGGGCACCTGTCGTGTCGGGCATGGTCCGGCGTCTCCTTCCGGTCCGGCCGCCTGAGGCGGCCCGAACGTCGACCCTAGCCCGCGGGGTCGTCCCCGGGCCCGGCCACCTGCGCCTCCGCACCGGTCACCTCAGCCGTGTCCGGAGCGGGATCGACGGCGGGGTCCTCGACGGCGGGGTCCTCGACGGCGGGGGCCGCGGCGTCGTGTCTCGCGGCGTCGGCGGACGCCTTCGACACCGGACGACGGCGCCGCTCGGACGCGGTCACCCCGGGCGCGAGCCTGCGCGCGGTCACGAGGAAACCGGTGTGACCGATCATCCGGTGGTCGGGCCGCACGGCCAGGCCCTCGACGTGCCAGGTGCGCAGCGTGGACTCCCACGGCCGCGGTTCGGTGAAACCGCCGTGGGACCGCAGCGCCTCCACCACCTGGGACAGCTGCGTGGTCGTCGCGACGTAGGCCAGCACCACACCGCCCGGGCGCAGCACCGTCCCCACCGCGTCGACGCACTCCCACGGCGCGAGCATGTCCAGCACCACCCGGTCGACGGGCCCGGTGGACCCGGACCCGATCGTCTCGACGAGGTCCCCGACCACCAGCTCCCAGGCGGGATGGGCGGCGCCGAAGAAGGCAGCGACGTTGCGTGCCGCGACCGCTGCGAAGTCCGCGCGCCGCTCCACCGACAGGACCCGGCCCCCGTCGCCGACCGCGCGGAGCAGGAAGCAGCTCAACGCCCCGGAGCCGGCGCCGGCCTCGAGCACCGTCGCGCCGGGGAACACGTCCGCGAACGCGACGACCTGCGCGGCGTCCTTGGGGTACACGACGGCGGCACCGCGCGGCATCGCCAGCACGAAGTCCTCCAGCAACGGGCGCAGCGCCACGTGGTCCACACCGCCGCTCGTGGTCACGACACTGCCCTCGGCGAGCCCGATGAGCAGATCGTGGTCGATGGACCCCTTGTGGGTGAAGTACTGCCCGCCCGCCGCGAGGGTGACGCTGTGGGGGCGGCCCTTGGGGTCGGTCAGCTGGACCCTGTCCCCCACGACGAACGGCCCGCCGCCTGCCTGCGGGCGACCGCCGGGCAGCGGTTCCGGTGACGGACCGCGGTCCCGGCTGCTCACCTGCTGGGCCGCAGTGCCCGGGTGAAGGCGGTGTCGACGTCGCTGCGGGACAGCACGCCGTAGGTCCGCCCGTCGGGCTCCACGACGAGGTACTCCGTGGACGGCCGCACGCGCAGCGCCGCTAGGAGGGACTCCCCTGCCAGACCGGTGGACACCACCAGTCCGGGCTCGAGGCGCTGGGCCAGGTCGCCGACCGAGATCCACGGCCGGCGGTGCTCCGGGGTCGCGGTGACAGCTGTCTCACTGACCAGGCCGACCGGGCGTCCCGTCGGGTCCACGACCACGATCGCCCCCGCCTGGACCTCCCGCGCGGCGCGGACGGCCTCCGACAGCGGGACCATCGGCTCGGCGGGGTAGGCACGACGGGCCAGCGCACGGGCGTCGATGGAGGGCAGGCGGTCCTTCAGGCGCACCAGCACCAGGGCCTGGTTGCTCGCCGTCCACAGGAAGACCGCGAGGAAGCCCAGCCACACCACCGACACCAGGCTCACGGCGGCGCCCCGGACGTAGGCCACCAGCCAGGGCGAGGCGAACACCACGACGGCGACGACCCGCCCGGACCACGCCGCGACGACCGTCGCCGTCGACGGCCTCCCGGTGATCCGCCAGACCAGCGCACGCAGGACCCGGCCGCCGTCCAGTGGCAGGCCCGGCAACAGGTTGAAGACCCCCACGACGAGGTTGGCGACCCCGAGCTGGAACACCAGCAGCCGTGGCACGCCCGGGGGGACGTGCGGCCAGGCGGTGTAGGCGACGGCACCGATCAGCAGCGAGACGATCGGCCCGACGACGGCGACGGCGAACTCGCGCCAGGGCGTCTGTGGCTCCTGCTCGATCTCGGAGACGCCGCCGAGGAACTGCAGGGTGATCGCCCGGACCGGGAGCTTGAAACCCAGCGCGACCAGGGCGTGCGCAACCTCGTGGAAGAAGATCGAGAAATAGATCAGCAACGCGAAGACCACACCGAACAGGAACGCGGACCCCCCCGAGAGGCTGGGGTCGACACTCTGGACGGTCGGGGTGAACACGTAGGCGATCAGGCCGGTCACGAGGAACCAGGACGCGCGTACCTCGACCGGGATGCCCGCCACCCGGAACAGCCGGACGGTGCCGGGGGTGCGGCCGCGGGTCGGTGGTCGGGAGGGCACGTCGGGAACCCTAGGTCCGGCCGGTGGTGCGGGGGTTCTGTCGGGGTGCGGCGTTAGGTTCCGGTCATGACCGCACCCGTGCCCTCCGACACCGCGCCGACCGGCCCGGACCAGCAGGTCCGTGAGCCCGGCCGGACCGGTGGGGCGCCCGCGAGCCTGTCGGCGCCGTCGTTGTCCCCCTCGCGTGCCGCGGACTTCCTGTCGTGCCCCCTGAAGTACCGCTTCCGTGTCGTCGACCGCATCCCGGAGGCGCCCAGTCCGGAGGCGGTCCGCGGCACCGTCGTGCACGCGGTCCTGGAGCGGCTGTTCGACCTGCCCGCCCGCGATCGGACGCTGGAGCAGGCCACGGCGATGGTGCCGCAGGAGTGGACGCGGCTGCTCTCCGAGGATCCGCGCGCCGCCCAGCTACAGGCTGGGCCGGACGCGCCGGCCGCTGTGCCGGCTGGGCAACCCGCCGGTGTCGACGGCGGGCTGCCCGGGTGGCTGACGGCGTCGAGTCGCCTGTTGTCCACCTACTTCGGGCTGGAGGACCCCGGCCGGGTCGAACCGGCAGAGCGCGAGCTCAGGGTCCAGACGGAGCTCGACGGCGGCCTCGTCCTGCGCGGCTTCGTCGACCGCCTCGACATCGCCCCGGACGGCGCGATGCGGATCGTGGACTACAAGACCGGCCGGGCGCCCGGCGAGGGCTGGGAGGCCCGGGCCCTGTTCCAGATGCGCTTCTACGCGCTCGTGTTGTGGCGGCTGCGCGGGACGATGCCGCGACTGCTGCAGCTGATGTACCTCGGCAGTGGTGAGGTCGTCCGTTACGCACCCGACGAGCACGACCTCCTGGCCACCGAACGCAAGCTGCGGGCGGTCTGGTCCGCGATCGAGTCCTCGATGCGACGGCGGGACTTCCGGCCGAGCCCGTCCAAGCTGTGCGACTGGTGCGACCACAAGGTTCGCTGCCCGGCCTGGGGCGGGACCGCGCCGGACTACCCGGGGCCGACCCCCGGACCCGGCGCCGACCCCGGACGATCCGTGCTCGAGGGCGCCGCTCAGGCCGTGACCCCGATCGCCGTCACCTCGTGACGACCTCGCGTGACGAACGGGTGCCGGCCACCGACCTCACGGTCCTCCTGGACAGGGCCACCGCCCTCGCCGCCCGTAGGCCCGGTGGAGGTCCCGGACCGGACGACGGGGGCGACGGGGACCACGGGGCTGCGGTCCTGGGGATCGCCGGCCCTCCCGGCTCCGGCAAGACGACGCTGGCGCTCGCGGTGGTGGCCGCCGTGGCAGCCCGCATCGGCCCTGCCGCGGTCCGACACGTGCCGATGGACGGCTTCCACCTCGCCGACGTCGAACTCGAGCGCCTCGGCCGACGGGACCGCAAGGGCGGCGTCGACACCTTCGACCCGGCCGGCTACGCCGCCCTGCTCGGCCGGATCCGAGCCGGTGCGGCACACATCGTCTACGCACCGGCCTTCGAGCGGGACATCGAACAGCCCATCGCGGGGGCGATCGCGATCCTGCCCGGTACCCGTCTGGTCGTCACCGAAGGTCTGTACCTCCTCGGCGACGGGCCGTGGTCGGCGGTGCGGGAGCTGCTGGACGAGACGTGGTTCGTCGACCTGACGCAGTCACGCCGCACCACGCGGCTACTGGAGCGCCATCAGCTGTTCGGCAAGACCGACCGGGCCGCCGCGGAGTGGGTGCAGCGGGTGGACGGGCCCAACGCCGTCCGGGTCGAGGCCAGCCGCGGCCGGGCGGACGTCCTCGTCGCCGGCGACCTCGACCTCGACCCGCCGGACGGCTGACGCCGGACGACCGACGCTGCTGGACGACGGACGCTTCCGGACGACGTCAGCGCCCGGTGGACCCGGCGGCGAGCAGGTCGGCGAGGTCCGCCAGCCGGACACCGGCCAGATCGGGCCGGAGCGTCCAGGACGGGCTGCCGGGGACAGTCACCGCATTGGGCGCCACCAGGACCACACAGCCCGCCGCGGCAGCCGAGGTCGCCCCCGTGAGGCTGTCCTCCACGGCCACGCAGTCGGCAGGGTCGACTCCGAGACGGCGCGCGGCCAGCAGGTAGGGCTCCGGGTCGGGCTTGCCGCGGCGCACCACCTCACCGGTGACGACCGTGTCGAAACCGGGCATCCCCGCCGGTCCAAGCGCCGCCAACACCGGTTCGACGACCGTCGCGTAGGACATCGTCACCAGGCCCTGCGGGACACCCGCCGCTGCCGCCTGCGCCCGGACCGCCACGACCCCGGGCCGCCACGGGATGAACTCGGCCAGTCGCCGCCGGACACCCCTGACCAGCGTTGCCACGATGTCGGCAGGCTCCATCGCGACCGGGCCGTGATCCCGGATGTAGGCGCCCGACGTGAGCAGGTCGTTGCCGACGATCGCCTCGGCGTGGTGATCACTCCACGTGCCGCCGTGCTCGCCGACCAGCGCGTACTCCTCGGCGATCCAGTACCGCTCGCTGTCGACCAGCGTCCCGTCGAAATCCCACAGGATCGCGGCGGGGAGGGCGGACGTGCGACGCGGGTCGTGCTGGGCAACGGTATGCATGTCCCCTTCAACGCTACCGGCCTGCGCCCGACGGCCCGGCCGGCCACCCCCGGTGCGGCCCGGCGGGAGCCCCGTTGCTGGGACCATCGCCGGGTGTCCCCCCCGCGCCCGACGCCCCCGAGACGGGAGCACCCACCCTCCCCGAGACGTCAGCGCCCGACGCTCCCACCCTGGCTTCGGGTGGACGAGCAACGGGAGGCCACCCGGGAGTGGCTGCTGTCCTCGGTCGTCGGCTCGCGCATGGTGAACCGCAACGCCCGGGCCGTGCTGCTGCGAGTCCTCGGCGTCGACATCGGCCCCCGGGCGACCATCGGTTCCGGGGTCACCTGGCGGTCCCGGCGGGTGAGTGTCGGCCACCACGTCTTCATCAACGCCGACTGCTTCCTCGACGGCCCGGGCGCCATCACCATCGGGGACGAGACGGTGATCGGCATGCGCGTCCTGCTGGTGACCAGCACCCACGACATCGCCGGTCCGGGACGCCGCGCCTCCCCTGCCCGCAGTGACCCGGTCGCGATCGGCCGCGGCTGCTGGATCGGCGCGGGCGCCGTCGTGCTGCCCGGGGTCACGATCGGCGACGGCTGCGTCGTCGCCGCCGGCGCGGTCGTGACGCACGACTGCGAGCCGGACGGGCTGTACGCGGGGGTGCCCGCCCGGCGGGTCAGGGACCTCGCGCAGGCCTGAGCGACGAGCGCCAGGGTGCACGGGCCCCGGGACGCCGGGCGCTGGCGGCGCGGGCCCCGGGCCAGGGCTGGGCAGGGCCTCGGGCCCCGCTCAGTTCAGGTGAAGGCGTCCTCCATCACCACGGGAGTCACGAGGCCCCACTACTTCGCAGACACGTCCCGGCCGATGCTCAGCACCAACTTCCCGTGTGCCCGCCCCGACCGACTCAGCTCGAGCGCCGTTCGCCAGTCATCCAGCGCAAATGTGCGGGCCACCGGCACCGAGAAGCGGCCCATGGCGGCCAACTCCGCGTACCCACCGAGCACGTCGTTGCGGGACGCGGCGGCGCCGGAGCTGACGCGCACGCCCAGTTCCCCGGCTGCGGCGA
>JAABUQ010000290.1_pt1 | contig 115544 bp, 90 predicted proteins | sample 5560001 | NCBI WGS metagenome assembly JAABUQ01 (sample SAMN10711888, study PRJNA513371) | rock metagenome | isolation source: Antarctica rocks | place: Antarctica: Victoria Land, Finger Mt nord | collected 2015-12-18 | reverse complement strand
TTTTTATTTAATAATAATAAAATTATTATTATAATAATTATATTATAATTTTTATATATATATTTCTATTATATTATTATTAATATAATAATATTTATTTTATAATTTTCTATATAAATATTTTATATAATATTTTAAATTTTTATTTAGCTTTTTAAATTAAAATAAATAATATTTTAATATTATTTATATTTTTTATAAATATAAATTTTAATATATTTTTACTATTTTTATAATATTCTATTTATTTTGTTTTATTATATAATTATAATTAATATATATATAATATATTTTCTCCTTATTTATGTTATATAACCGCTACCTTTATAAGTAAAATTATTTCGTTTTATTCTAGCCCCGCCTTTAATTATACTTATACTTAGTATTATAAAAAGTATTATAACTTTAATAAATATATATTTCCCCTATATATTTTTTATATTTGTATTTATATTTTATTTTTATATATTAAAGTTAATATTTTCGATTTTATTAAAAAAAGCTATTAGGGTAATTCTTATTAAAAATTATTATAATTTTTTATAAATTACAAAATTAAAAGATTTTATATATAAACCTTTAATTATCAAAATTATAATTTATATAAAGGAGTTGTTAAAGGTTTTAGAGGCGGAGGTTCGTAATAATTATTACGAATTTATTATTTTACAAAATATTTTCGACTTTTTTACTATTTGTTTAAAAGGGTTATTAATTTATTTTCTTTAATTATTATATTTAATAATTTTTATAAATTTTTATAAATTTTTATAAGGGAAACTTATTATCAAAGGAATAAAAGGAGGTATTATTATTAAAAAAGGTAAAATTATAAAGCCTAAAAATATACTTATAATTTCTTTAATAATATTTATAATATTTAAAGAAAAAAAAGGAAATACAAATTTTATTTTTATATTAAATTTTATATAACTTAATTAACTTTTATATAAAAGGATATAAAAATAGGGGGTATTAAAAAAAGAAAAAAAAAGGATTTTAAAGTTATTAAATTTATAACTATTAAGGCTACAAAGAAGCAGTATAAATATAAGTATTATAATTAATATTTTATTATTACTATTTTAATATAAACTTAATATAAAAGCGATTATTAAGTTTAATTTTAAAAGGTAATATTTTTAAACTTATTTAATATTAAAATCGGGTAATTATTATACCTTTAATATATAAATTTAATTATTAAATAATATATTTTCTCTATTGCCTTTAAGCTTTTTAGAATATTTATAATAAATGTATTTATATTTAATAAAATTTTTATTTTTATTTTTATTTTTAAAATTTTAAATATTTTTTATAATATTTCTTATATTTTCTTTATTAATTTATTTATTATATTCCGGGTTCTAGCTTTTTTATTTAATTTAATATTATATAATACTTTTCCGGTAATACTTCTTTAATACCTTTTTTATTTTTTATTTTTTATTTTTTATTTCTTATTCTTATTAATTATTTATTAGCTTAAAGGGTAATATATATTCTTAATTATTCTCTTATAAATTATAGTAAAGTTTTAATAACAAAATATAAAAATTTAAATAAATTCGATAAATTTTAAATAATATTAAATAATAAATTTATATTCTAATTATATTAAATACTTAAAAAAGATTAATAAATTTATAAAATAACTTCCTATTAAAGTATTTTTATTTTAAATTTTTAATAAATAATAATATCAAACTATTTATAAGGAATATTTATAATTTATATTTTTATTATAATATTTTTATTAATATTTTAATATTTTCTGATAATTTTTTTTAAATTTAATATAAATAAATTATAAATTTTTTTTTCTTTTTATTATTCATAATATTCGCTTATTCTTAAACATTTCGTCTTTGAAATAAATAATAAAGTTATAAATATAATATATATAAAATAAAGTTATTTTAATATTCTTATAATAATTATTATTATAAGTAAATTCCGTATATTTTAATATAATATTTTATATATATAATAATATCTTTTTATTAATATTTCTATTATAATAATTTAAATATTTTCTTTATTCCGAAATATTTAATTAAGAGGTTATTATAATACCGTTTGAGAAGCTTTTATTTTAATATATTATCTTTCGGTATATAATAATATTTTTAAATAATTAAAATCTTATTAATAAAAATTTATATATTATAATAATATTTTTACTTATTTCTTATAAGCTCTTTATTAACTAATTATATATTTTTAATAAAATTATTATTTTATTATAAAGCTTTAATTAAGTTCGTAACCTTAATAATATAATCTTTATAAGCTATTTTCTATAATTATATTAACTTTTTATTTTAATATAAATATTATATAATTAACATTTTAAAATATTCTTATAATAAATATATTATATAAATATTTTATTAATAAATATTTATTTTATAAAGTTAATTTAATTTAAAATATTAATAATTATTATTTTAAATTATTAGAATTATTTTTATAATTAAAGCGCTATAATAATATATTAATTAAACTTGTTTGCTTAAGTTTATAATTGATTTCAAAATTATAAATAATTAAGTTTAAGGTTTGTTTAGCTTGCTTAAAGCTTAACTTTTTAATATTTATAAAATCTTTTAAGTTATTGTAGTTTATTAAAACCTTTATAATATAAATATTATCGTTAAAATAATAACGTTGATATATAAATATATTAATAATAATTCTTAATTCTTAATTATAAATTTTATAATTTTATTTTATAAATATTATTTTTTTAAGTTAAAAAATTATTAAATATTATCGTTTATTATTTTATAACTATAATAATATCGTAATAATAACGAACTTAAAGGTATCTGTTTCTAAATATATCCCTTTTTCGAAATCGAAATATATTAACAGAAATATTTATATAAAAACTTCGCGTAAAATATAAAACGTTTACGTAATATTCTCTAAATATTTAAATTTGCTAAACTTTTTACTTTTCTTATTACTTTTTAATAAGTTAATTAAAGAATTCGTTTTTTTAAAATAATTCAAAATAAATAAATAGAAATAATTTATAAACCCTAAAAATTATTAAAATTAATAAAATAATATTGGAATTAGTTATTATATAATTATTATAATTCTCTTTAAGGATATAAATACGTTTTATATAAATATTATAAAATTACGAAATTCAATTATTATCTATTTAAATTTATATTTAAATAGTTTTATAAATAAAAAATATTATTTTATATATATATTATTAATATTATAATAAGTCTTCGGAATAAACTAATATATTATTTAAATATATTAAATATATTATATTAATTAAGTTTATTAAAATTTTATTAATAAATATTTAAAAAGTTATTAAAATATTAATTAAGTTAAATAATATTATTAAATATTTAAAATATTTATATTATATATAGAATACAGTTTTCTATTTATTACTCTTTTATATATAAATTCAATAATATGCCTTTATTAAATTCAATTTAATAAACTTTTTAGCTTTATTTAAATAATTTAATATTTTTATAATTAAAAGGAATAAATTTTTTTTTTAATTATTATATTTAAATTTTTATAATTAATATATAATTATAAAATACTATCCTTTTTAAAAATAAAAATAATTAATACCTTTATTAATAATACCAAGGGGTAAATTATCCTTTATATAATTATATTATCGATATATCAACGGAGTTCCTTAAGCTTTAACTCGGAAAAATTATAAATAAATCGGTAAAAAAAAAATTTTACTTTTTAATTCTATTATATAATCGCCTTTTTTAAAAGCTAATAATTAAAATATTTTATTTTTAAAGAATATGTTTTTATAAGTTTTTGTAAGGCTATATATAGGTCTTGGTATTGCGTATATACTCCGTATATATTTTAATACGTAACTAAAAGCTATATTAGTATTAAGCCTATTAAAGCAACCTTATATTTACTTTATTTAAAAGCTTTACTTTATTACCCTAAGGGTCTCTTATTCTTTTAATAATAACTATTAGTTCTTTTATCCTCCTAGAGGATAAAGTTAATAGCAATTACCTATCTATTGCGTTTAGCTTACGCTCTATTATTATAGCAGCTACGTTTAGTTATTATATTCTATATTGCCATTTACTATATACCCTAACAGTTTTAAGCTTTTTAAGCAAAGTTACTTTTTTACCTTAAATATAAATCGGTTATAATATTATATATATTATCTTAATTATTCTTATTAATTTAAAAAAACTTTTATTAAAATATTTTATATTTTCGATTTAAAACTTATTAATAATAAAAGGAAAATTTTATATTATTACTCCGAAGTCGGTTTATATATAAAGATTTTTAAGATTTAATATTTTAATAATTAATAAAAGCTTAATTTAATTTATAATATAAAAAGCAATTTATATTCTTCTTAATAATTTTAATTATCCTTTATAATAAAACGGATACAATAAGCCTTATAATAATATATATTCAATTTATTAATTAATTTAAGTACGGGTAAGCTATAATCTTTATATAGAAAATTATATAATATAATTATATATTAATTAATTAAATTAAATATTAATTAATTAAATTAAATATTAGTTAATTAAATTAAATATTAATTAATTAAATTAAATATTAGCTTATTATTTAAAAAGATTTTAATAAGTTTTAATTTTTATAAAATAAGTATTTTAATATTATTTATATTTAATAAAGAGTTTATTTCTATTTTTTCTTATTATTCTATTTACGAAGTATTTATAAAGCTTTATTATTTCCTATTTTTATAATAAAATTAATAGGATTTTTAAATAAATAATCCTTAACTTAATAATCTATTTACTTATAATAATAATAATAATAATTTTTTTCAAAGGAATATAAATATTTAAAATTAACCGGAATTTAATTTAAATTATTAAATTTTTTATAATTATTTTTTATTTTATAATTAAATTAAAATCGAGTTTTCTTTAATTTATCCTTTTAATATTTATTATTAAATAACTTTTAATACCGATTTAACTTAATAATTCGGTTTTTTAAAGAATAAATTATTTTATTTTTAAAAAATATATATATATTACTCCGTTATATTTTTTAGAGAATTTTATTTAATTTTATTATATTATTTTAAACAGGATACTTTTATTATAAAATTAATATAAATATTTAACTTTTTTCCTATTATAATTATTAAATTATAAATATAAAATAATAGCTTTTTATCGAAAACTTATTTTTTAATAATTTCCTTTTTATATTTAAGATTTATTTATATTTTAATATTAAAAAAATAAATATTAAAGTTATAAATTAATTAATATTCCTTTTATTTTACGTTTTTATAATATAATATAATCTTAATTAACTTATTAATTAAATACGAAATTAAATCTATTAATATTTTTTTAAAAGTTATAAAAATATATTCGAAAAACTTACTTTAAGACTCTTTAATATTCCGAATATACTTTAATTATATATTATTTAAGTTTAATTTTGCAAAGGAAATTTTAAATATATTATTAAAAAAATAATTAAAGTTTTATTATATTTAATTTCTTAATTTTTAAAATTAATTATTGAAGTTTTTAAATAATTTACTCTTATATTATAAAGGATTTTTAATATAAATTTTTTTTGATATTATAACCGCCGTATATAAAATATTATTATTTTATATAAATTGTATATTTATATTCAAATTCCGTTATTACTTTTTTAAAATAATAATTTTATATTTACGAGTTATAATTTAAAATAAATATTTTCAAATTTAATTTGATATACTTTATCCTCAATTTTTTCTAAAGATATTTCTAAATTAATTATATTAATATTTAAGCTGCTTTTATTATAGTTTGACTATAAAAATTATATATTATATTTTATTATTTTGCTTTAAATAATATTAGGAAAGAAAATTATTAAAATTATTAAAATATATAATAAATAATAATATAAAATATAATAATTAAGTATAAGTACTACGATAATAAAACGTAAGCGGAATATAATAAATAAATAATTATTATTAACTTTATTTTTTTAAAAAATAGAAGAATTAATAATTATTATTAAAAAAAATAAAAGACCTTTAAAGTAATAAAGTAAAGTTTTAAAATAAAATTAATATAAGGTTATTTTGCTCCCTAAGGCTTCCGGTAACAGGTTTGGTATTAACGTAATTTTTAATTATATACCGGAGTATATACAGAACATATATACAATACCAAAACTTATATATAACTTTACAATAATATTTTGAAAATTATTATAAAATTTAAAAAAAAGTATTAAAGAATAATTAAAATAATCTTTTTAATAATATTAAATTTAATTAAATTTAATATATTTGTCAAAGATTAATATATAAGTTGTTAAGACTATTACGTGTTCGAGTCCTTAAGGCTTTAAAGTATAATATTGTTAATATTGGTAACATATATATATTTTGTAAGGCTATACGTAGGTCTTGGTATTATATATATATTCCGTATATACTCCGGTATATAATTAGAAGTTATATTAGTATTAAACCTGTTAAAGCAACCTTATATCTACTTTGCTTAAAAGTTTTACCTTATTACTCTAAAGGTTTCCTATTTTTTTAACGGTAATTATTAATTCTTTTATCCTCCTAAAAGATAAGGTTAATAGCAATTACTTATCTATTATATTCAGCTTGCGCTCTATTATCGTAGCAGCTATATCTAGTTATTATACTCTATATTGCTATTTACTATACACTCTAACATATTTAGTATATATAATCCTAGCGTTAAATATATATTAAACCCTGGCCCCTTTTCTTTCTTTAATAATTAATTCTATTATCGAACAAAACTTCCTTTTTGATTTCACATTGCTACCAACCCCTAGTTTATGACTTTATAATATTATAAGTTTAAATTATTATTAATTAAATTATATATTAAATAATAAAAATTATATTTAAAGCAAATTAACTCTATTAAATGCTTCATTATCTATAGGGTCTAGATTGATCCATTGTGTATATAGATGAGCCTGGATCCCTAGATAGATAAAGCAATTGAAATCTCCTAGCCAACAGTCAGCAAGTCAAGGCAAATCGGGCTAACTCGGCTTAGTTGCTTGCAGCTAAGCGACTACGCCACGGCGCCGGGCGTAACCGAAAGGATTTTTGTATCTTACGATATCCTTAGCTCCTTTAGCTAATTCTAACGGCTTTGCTTTCATCATCTCCATAACGAACGTTACGGTGAGCTCAAATGACAAGGTTTGTGATGATGATGATTGGTTATCGTCATTGTAAGGATCTGATTGAATTGGATAACAAATCATCCAATTCTGACATTCCAGGTTTGATCAATGATCCGAGATTCTGGAGTTGGCCTGAATCCCGGATCTCTTATAAGAGTGGATACTCAAAGGATCGCACGCGATGGAGTAGCTTGGGTTCCGTATCTAATGGTATCGAAACGCAAGCGACCTTTATTGGGTCGCGCCAAATATGACCCAAACCAGGTACATTGCTTCGTTATCTACCAGAACAGTTAGAAAGGCCCACATTCAAGTCTGTGCTGTAACGTGTTACCCAGCAGGGGCAGCAAGGGCACCAAAGTAATCCCTAGAACTATACAATGGTAAGCAAGCTAGGTATGCTGATATTGGCTTACTTATATTACTGACTATCCTGGCGGTAAGTCTTCAAGGATTCAGACCTCCTTTTTCCGTGGCGATCGAACTGTCGAGACCGATCACGCAATATCGTTCGTCGGACTATAGATAAAAAGCTGCATAGACCCGAGCTGGGTGGACACGTGTGCGCCAACGTGGTACTTTGTATCGTTAGATCCAATACACATTCAATTAACAAGGGACCTCATCTTCTGACACTTCCAGTTCCTTTTGCCAGGGTGACCCACGCTGGACGAGCTCGAAATTGTTCCAGAGGAGGAAACCAACATATCGCAACGGCCACCTCTAGCTGTTGTTGGCTATGCTTATAGGGCACCCGGTGTCGGTCGAAAGGGTCTTTGGGAGTTCTTAGAAGAAGGGAAAGCTGCGTGGTCGACTATAGCACTTGATCGTTTCAATCAAGATGCGTATCACCACCCAGACGCAGACAAACCTGGCTTCATCTCGTCGAGAGGGGGTCACTTTCTGCCAGACGATATATACGCTTTTGATCCATCTTTCTTCAAAATCAGCGCCGATGAAGCTCGTTCCATGGACCCGCACCATCGACTTCTGCTCGAATGTGCTTTTGAGGCTGCAGAGAATGCTGGCCTCCCACTCCCTGATCTCCTGGGTTCCAACACGGGCGTCTTTGCAGCCGGCGTCGAGTCAGAGTACAACCTCGCAATGGCGGAAGATATGCCAACTTCGTCAAAGTACATGGCCCTTGGGATTGCCCCAACTATGTTTGCAAACCGTTTATCTTACTCTTTTGGTCTTACTGGTCCGAGTATCACCGTGGACGCTGCCTGCACTTCCAGCTCGTACGCACTCCACCTCGCCTGTCAAAACATTCTCGCTGGAGAATGTTCTATAGCCTTTGTCGGAGGCTCAAAGCTTCTCAACGGCCCGACCCAGTGGAGTGGGCTCGATACGATGGGGTGCGTTGGCTATTACCCATCCCCTTTTACCGGCAGAAGACGACGATCATAGGCTGACCTGACACGTAGTACACTGTCACCGGAAGGTAGGTGCTTTTCGTACGACACCAGGGCGTCCGGGTTTGGAAAAGGAGAAGGAGCTGCCTGTATAATTATCAAGCGACTATCAGACGCACTCGCTTCCGGTGATACAGTCCGAGCCATTATTCGCAATACTGCCTGTAACTATTCAGGACGCACACAAGGAATTTCAATGCCATCCCGCGCTGGTCAAGAGGAGCTTCTGCTCAGATTGCACCGCGATATCGGAGTGGATCCCAATGAAACTTCATTCGTGGAGGTAAAACAATGCCCATCTCTCTTTGAAGCCATCCAAAGACTCTCATTATCGAGAGTTACAAAAAGCACGTGCGGCGAGCTAAACTTTGAAATAGGGCCATGGGACTGGAACACCGGTTGGGTAGGCGTTCGTTGACAGGGGCTCCCTGGTCCCGCCCAGTACTCCAAGCTAAACGGCCAGGGATCCAATCGATGCCAGCGCTATTTCGTCAGTGGCTGCAAGTCGCAGATCTCCGTCCGATCCATTGCATATCGGATCAGTGAAGTCAAATCTGGGGCTTGTTCTCTCCTGCCACCTGCTTTAGGCACACTCTGACGCTGATAGCATGTGCGCAGCCATCTCGAAGGTGCCAGTGGTGTAATGTCGATCATCAAATGTATCATGATGCTGGAGCGCGGAATCATGCTGCCTAATGCCGACTTCACGGAGCTGAATCCGAAGATTGAGGGTCGCGATCGATTGAGGGTACGCATTTGAAGCTCCTGGAGCCCAATTTTCGGGAGTATGGTGAATAAGTGGCGCAGGTATTGAGCAAGTCGGCACCGTGGCCGTCTGGCGCGTTAAAAAGAGCCTGCGTTAGCAATTTCGGTTCGTTCACTCCTACCAGGAAGCAAACCTTGAAGCAAATTTTCTGTTATCCACTGACACAAGGAAGGTTTTGGTGGCAGTAATGCGGCAATACTACTGGAAGAGGCGCCAAAGACTCGTCCTCAGGAGGGCTGGGGTATGACCAACGGTAACGGCATCCACCATGATCTCGACAGCGTTCGGTCCAAGAAGATAATAAGAAACAGCGGATCCGTTCTCACAGTAGCAGATGAAGGTGACATGGCAACGCCAAATCCTCATGCAGACGATAGCATGGAGGAGCACTTGCTCGTCTTCTCTGCACAATCTATGAACAGTCCCGAAGCCTATCTGTCTTCTTTTGTGGATTACTTGGAAGAAGGGCCAAAGTCCTATGAGTCTATCAAAGACCTTGCCTTTACAATTGGGCAGCGAAGAACACATTTTGCTCACCGCGTCGCCGTGGCGGCAAATTCTAAAACGTCCCTGAAGGATCAGTTGCAATCAATGCCGAAGATTACAAAATCCGGCAAGATGAAGGACCTCATCGTCGCATTCACCTTTACTGGACAAGGGGCGCAGTATGTCCAGATGTCTGCCGGTCTTCGACGGTATAGCGAATTTGCGAAAACAATCCTCGCCGCCGAACAATTTCTCTTGGACCTTGGGGCCACATGGTCTCTGACAGAAGAGCTTGATAAGCAGGAGCACGAGTCTCGCATTAATGATGCCGAGATCACTCAGCCAGCCTGTACCGCCATACAGCTCGCGCTTGTCGTTCTACTTCAAGCATGGGGCGTGCTACCTGCAGTGGTACTCGGACATTCCAGCGGCGAGATAGCAGCGGCATTCGCGGCAGGCCTTGTCTCTTTCAAGGCCGCAATCGCGATTGCCTATTTCAGAGGTATTGCTGCCAGCAAAATACTCAAGGATACCAAAGTCCAGGGAGCCATGTTGGCCATCGGGGCAAGTGCTGAGGAGACACAAAAGCTCTTCGACGTCTCGACGGGCTATGCAATTGTTGCGGCTGTCAATAGCCCGGTCAGCGTGACCATCTCCGGTGACGTGGTTGCCATCCAGCATATTCAAAAGCAGGCAGAGAAGCAAGGCCTCTTCGTGCGGAGACTGAAAGTTGGGGTAGCCTATCACTCCCGCCATATGGAACGAGTAGCAGACTCATATTTAGCCTCCATCCAACCCTTTTGCTCTTCTAACCAGCCGTCACCGGGCGAGGACTCAACATACTCTTCTGACTTGGCGTCATCAGATGAGCAATTAACAAAACCGTGGTCCATATCCTCGATCACTGGACGAAGAGAATCTGCAGGTACAGTTCCTGCATCATATTGGGTCAAGAATCTACTTCAACCAGTTCAGTACACGAAGGCTGTGGAAGCCTTGTTTTCGGACTGCGATGACATTGAAGGCGAAGCCAGAGTGCCAAACGTCATCGTCGAGGTCGGCCCACACTCAGCGCTACAAAGTCCTACTAGACAGATCCTGGAACGAATTACCTCAAACAGTGGCCAAAATGCGCGAGCGCAAGTAAACTATCTCCCCTCGCTAGTGCGTGGCAAGAGGGCTACGACTACTCTGCTGAATCTTGCTGGAAACTTGTTCGCAATGGGATCAGAGCTTGAACTTGCGGCAATTAACCAGACCAAATATTCTCGGGTCCAGGCTGTCAAGGATCTCCCGTCGTACGCATGGAACAAGACGGCCAGATACATCCATCGACCTCGAGTCGCAGCAAACAAGCTTCATAGTGGAGGGCATTATAATCGGCTTCTCGGCTGGAGGAGTCCCTATAGCGAGGGCAACGAACAGGCGTTCAGAAATGTGTTTACTCTAGACGACCTGCCCTGGATCCGAGATCACGTCGTCGCTGGGGACATCCTTTTCCCGTTTACTGGTTTCGTATCTCTAGCCGTCGAGGGTCTCAGATCGCTAAGCTCCACCTTATCACAGGGTGTGGTCATACGAGAGTTCCATGTTACGAAGAGCCTGAAAATCGAAGAGGACCAGCGGGTTGACATCACCACTAAATTCCGACCTGCAGTAACGGGTACAGAGACTGTTTCTTCGACCGCCTGGACTTTCGAGATTCTGTCCTGGTCAGACTCTCATGGCTGGACACGACATTCCTACGGCCTGATTGAAGCAGACCATAGCCATGAGCCTCTCTCAAGAAGCCCGGATGTCCAGTCTGCCTCAAAGACACTCAACGACAAGACACTCCAACAACGTGATGCACAAGATGAGTACGCTCTTCTACAAGCAAATAGCGGTCTCGCTTATGGTCCGACCTTCCGTAATATGGTCGATCTTTGGCGAGCACCAGAAGCCACCGTTCAGACGATAAGTTTGCGCCAATTGGAATCCGACCCACATGCGCTTTCCGAAGCGTCTCCAGTGACCGTTGACCCACCTACGTTAGACACCATCTTTCACTCCCTCGGTACCATGCAAGGGGGGAGCGGCCCCGGGCCAATTATTGTGCCTTCATTCTGCCTTCGATGGCGAATATCGAATCACATTGCCATGGACGCTGGGCGAAAATTCTCCGTTGTTGCCAGACTTCTGGGCCGTGATGAAAAGTCAGGCACCACGCACATGCAGTTCGTTATATTCGATGCGTCATCGAGTTCTTCGCTACCGAAACCTATCGCTGAGATCGGCCCAGTCAAACTGCAATGTATTGCTCGGCTAGATGCACATGATCTGCGCTTCCCGGATAGCTATGGGGTCAAGCATGTACCGTACATGGATCTCATAGACACACACATCCTCTCCGAGATGATTAAGGCGGGCCCGGCGGACATAGCTGAGTTACAAGAACGGCGTAACCTGGACCTTACCACTATCTACTTTATGTCCCGCATGCTCGAGGAGATTGCAAACGACGACATGTCAGGCTTACCTTTCTACCAAGCCAAGTTCCTCGGCTGGGCCAAACGTGCTGTCATGGCACAACAATCTGCGATTTCTGATCCCGCGGCCCTCGTGGATAGGGTCTCATCCTCCGGTGATAAGGGAAAATTGTGCTATGCACTTGGGACGCAACTACCCCAAATCCTGCGCGGGGAACAGCAGCCACTGAAGATTATGCTGGAGGATGGCTTACTCCAGCGTACTTACGAGCAGTATGATGGGTGTAACCGCGTAAATCTAGTAGCAGCAAGATACATCGCGCGGCTAGCAGAATGCAATCCTGACCTCAATATATTGGAGATTGGTGGGGGTACCGCAAGCGCCACGCTGCCTATCCTCGAAGCGATCCAAAGCGCAACAAAAGGAGTGGCGTCTGACTTTCACTATACTTTCACCGACATCAGCGCAGGCTTCTTCGACAATGCACGCGCGAAACTATCGCAATGGACAGGGCAAATGACCTATAGGAAACTGGATATCAGCCAGGATCCCCTCCCGCAAGGACTCAAGGCTGAGTCTTACGATGTGGTTCTCGCCAGCAATGTGCTCCATGCCACGCCGGATATTGTTGCAACCTTGAATAATGCACGGGCCGTGCTCAAACCCAATGGGAGACTTGTTCTCATGGAGGCTGTGCAAGACGCTGCACCTCATTTTCTGCCATTCGTCTTACTTGAAGGGTGGTGGTTGTCTCAGGATCCTTACCGCTCACATTTCAATGGACCGCTGCTAAGTAGGGGATTGTGGAACGATCTGCTCGAAGCGAACGGCTTCTCTGGCGTTGAAGGTCATGTGGATGATTACCCAGGGCAGCCAGAGCACCTCTTCTCTGCAATGTGGTCGACGAAACTCGACATCCAAGGGGCCACACGCAAGGAGGAAGTTGACTCATCAGTCACAGTCTATCGTTGTTTCCCCGCGGAGGACAATGTAGAATTTACCAAGACTATCTCTAATAATCTAGCTCGTCAGCTAGGCGGTACATCAACGGTCAAGCATCTTCTACAATATCACAACGACGAGAATGAACCGACGTGCGTTGTTTTGGACTGCCACCCGCGCAGCATGTTGAGTGACCTATCAGCGGACATGTTCTCTAGATTGAAAGGCCTTCTCATGCAGGCTCCCAGCTTGATTTGGGTTCTGCCAGACAAGTCTCATCCCGACGCCTCAATTATCAAAGGCGTTTTGCGCTCTCTGCGTCTTGAAGCCAGCTCGAGCAGGTTAGTTTTACTCGATGCTCCTTTCAACGCACAAGGCGCTGGAGCAATTGCGCGAGTCGTGCAGCATATGATCTCGGATCCAAACTCAGCAATCCGTGATGAACAGGAATATTTTCTGATCGATAATATAATACATGTGCCGCGACTCCAACTCGTCGAAGCCCCGAAGGAGACATTCATTGCGGAGGCCGGAGGGTCAGTGAAAAGGGAGCAGAACATCTGGTACGGGGATGACGCAATCGAGATGACAGTGGACGCTGTCGGTAGCCCTGACTTTGTATGTTTCCGGCACAGCGACATCCTGAACACAGAGCTGGGCGACGAGGAGATTGTCGTGCGTGTTGGAGCGGTTGGAATGAATTTTAGGGACCTACTCCTAATCCTTGGGTCTCTGTCGTGGCATGCTCCCGGTCTCGAAGGTGCTGGCGTGGTTGCTCACGTCGGGTCTCGAGTAAAGGACTTGCAGGTCGGCGACCGCGTTTTCTATATCGTCCACGAAGCCGGCATGGCAAATTTCGTGCGGATGCCCGGCTTGCGCGCATGTAGAATTCCAGAAGGTGTGGACGTGGCTGATGCAGCATCCATGCCAGTCGCGTACAGCACGGCGATCACGAGTATCATCGAGATTGGTCGCTTACGGAGAGGAGAGACCGTCCTCATCCACAGCGCGTCAGGAGCAGTCGGACAGGCTTACATCATGATTGCTCAGCAAGTAGGCGCTCGGATATTTGCCACCGCAGGCTCACTGGAGAAACGAGAATTCGTTGCTCAAACCTTTGGCATTCCGACAACTCAAACCTTTTCTAGTCGGACTTCCGAATTCAAAGATGGAATTTTACAGGCGACCGACAGCCGAGGCGCTGATGTGGTTGTCAATTCACTCAGCGGCCACCTTCTCCAACAAACTTGGGACTTGATCGCAGAAAATGGGAGATTCATCGAGATCGGAAAGAAAGACCTCCTCGAGAACAACTACCTCCCAATGAGACACTTCGATAGAAATGTGACCTTCAACGCCATCGATCTACGGAAGATCGCTACCGCGAGACCTGAAGCAGTCAAGGAATGGCTGTCGAGCATCGTTCGTATGGTTGAGGGCCAGAAAATCATGCCTATTCGCCTGGTCACGAGCGTCCCCATCTCTCAGGTCAAGACAGGCCTGCGGAAGCTACAGTCCGGTCAGAATATCGGCAAGATTGTTATAACCGTGGGACCTGATGAGACTGTCATGGTAGAGCGCCTTTCACCATTGAAGGCACGATCGGGAGATCTGTTGCACTCAGATGCCACCTACCTGATCACAGGAGGAACTGGAGGGCTTGGTCGCGCTCTAGCATCTTGGATGATCAAGAAGGGTGCTGGAAATCCAGTCTTGTTGGGGCGTAGCAAGACTCCTAGCGCAAAGGTGATCGAGTTGTTGAAGCGATACGAGGGCACCGATGTCTGCGTCCGGGCTCTTGCTTGTGATGTTAGCTCTCGGACTGACCTGATGTGCACTGCTGAAGCTTTGAGAGGCCTTCCTAAAGTGCGCGGTATAATCCATGGGGCTCTATTCTTGCGAGTAAGTCAACGTGAATTCGACCGTTGCTTTAGTACTGATCATGCACAAGGATTCTATATTCGTTAATGCCACATTCGAAGACTGCCAGCAAGTCATGGGGCACAAGGTTAAAGGAGCGTGGAATCTACACGAGCTCTTTCCGAACCTTGATTTCTTTGTATCCTTATCGTCTTTGACTGGCCTCATCGGCAGGACTGGAACGTCGTTATATGCTGGTACTTCGGTATGTTTTTGTGGCCAATCATTTGGTGGGCTCGTGGCTAACATAAGTTAAAGACATTCCTCGACGCATTCTCAGAACATCGAATTAAGCTAGGATTGCCCGCTGTTACCGTCGATCTGCCCGTCGTCGAAGGCGTCGGCCTTGCAGTCGAACGCGGCACAATTGAGCAATTGAGAGCCAGCCTGGGCGTGACTGTAACCGAAGATCAATTTTACACGCTGATTGAAGGAGCTATAATTGGGCCATCATCCGGACTCAACGCCAATGGAACAAGCCTATCGTGGATGCTAGCTTCAAAAACGGAGACCGATTCCCTGGCCTGGGAGCATTTTAATCCACTGTCCATAATGCGGCGTCTGCGAACAGACTCCGGCGGCGTGAAAACTTCTTCCAATGAAAGCAAGAAGCTCCAAGACCTTCTAAAGGACAGGTCTCCCGAGCTTCTTGTGGATGCGTTGAGCGATAAAATATCGTCCATTACAATGATAGACAGAAATGAGATTACACTCAACAGGAGCTTACTTGACTACGGCCTCGATAGCTTGTTTTCCTTGGAGCTTCGTAACTGGATTCGACGGACTTTGGACGTTGACGTGGCGCTCAAGGACATCACTCCGGCAACAGACTTGAAGGCTCTAGTGGATCGAATTCTTTTCCTGATGAAAGGTACAGAATCTGTCTCAACGCATTTACAAAGGGAAAACCTTGCGGATGCCGCTGCCGACAGTGAGTTGAATTATGGCTCTTCCAACCTGCCAGTCGATAGTGTGGTCTCTCAAGCTGTTCCCCTCTCGCTTTTCCAGCGCTTGCATCTCTTATCGGATGGGTCCGAGGAGCCGGCATCAACAGCAACGACCAGCTTTCAGTATCTCTTTGAGAATCCGAAGGTGCAAGTTACTGCTGCCCACGTTGAGGGCGCGCTCCGCAAGCTGGTCAGCCATCACCCAATGCTCCGCGCTCGCCTCCAACGACGCAATAGTGATGGAACATGGCTTCAGGAAATTCTGTCAGCTTCTCAAGCGCCTCTTCTCTTCCGTCAGCATACCCTGGAAACCCCGGTGCAGATGGGTAATATCCCCGATGCCACCGCTCGACTTCTATCGGAACCTGCACACCACACTATGCTTGTAGCAGACTTGATTCTTTCCCCCAACCGGTCTTTGTTGGTACTCACTTCACACTACATCGTTATTGACGGTGTCTCTTGGAACATAATCTGCAAAGATCTTGAATTATTGCTCATGGACGCGAATCCAAGTCTATCTTCAAGCGGCTCCTTTGCTCTGTGGGTCCAGAACCAGACTAATCATTTGCCCAAGACAATTGGCTCGGAGCTACCACGAGCCGATACTGGGTTTTGGAATTCACATAAGGACGGCACTCGCGACCATAGTATGGTTGAGCGTCAACTATCGATCGACTCCGATGTGACTGAGAGAATCTTCGGGGCTTGCAATGGCCCCTTGAATACCAAGCCGGTCGAGCTGGTGTTAACCGCCGTATTGCTGTCTTTCAGGAAGACATTCAGGGATCGAGGCTCTCCAGCACTGTACAGTCAGCATGACGGACGTGAGATAGATGACACATCCTTGAAAACATGGGGCCGCACAGTGGGTTGTTTCGCTACTTTGGTGCCTATCATTGCAGAAATCGGGTTGGGCGCATTATTAGAAGAAGCAATAGCCACCGTCAAAGATGCTTACCGGGCAGTTCTGCGTGACGGGACAAGAGCAATTGCATCCTGTATGCTTGGGCGGGATCCTCTCAGCCCGTCCGACGTGGAGGTGCTATTCAACTTCAAAGACGAACAGATAACCATGAAGGGCGCCACCGTGGAGGAGCCCCAACTTTTGGGTTTGCTGAGGGTCTCGGCGGAGTCTCGCGAGGGGCAACTGCAATTCCGGATCAGCTACAGTAGCAGTATCGCATATCAAGACCGTCTCGCTTGCTGGATCACAGAACTCAAAACGACACTGGAAGATTTTGCGTCGCAACCTCCGTACAAGGAGCCTAAGCTGACACTGAGCGAGATGCCTCTGCTTGGTATAAGAGACGAAGAGCTAGAGAGCGTTCAGAAGCACTTCCAGTCGATTGGCATTAACATTTCCAACGTGGAATCCGTGTTGCCCTGTGCACCAGTACAAGAGGGGATACTGTTCGCCCAGTTGAAGAGTCAGCGGCGCCAATACTGGGAGTGTTTGACGCTAAAAATAACACCAGAAGGTGCCAATGAACGCGTCGATGTTGACAAGGTCGCAGCCGCCTGGAAAGCCCTCTGCGTGGCTCAACCTATGCTCAGAACCGTCTTCACGAGCTCTCCATCGAGCGTGGGCGCCTTCCAGCAAGTTATCCTGAAGAAGACGGACCCCTCCATTTCTCATGCGACGGTCGATTTGCAGACAGGACTCAAATCGATTTTGGAGACCATGGAAGAACCGCATTTTGCTGCGGCGCAACCGCCACACCATGTACATCTCACTCAGGCGTCTGGCGCTGTCGTTTACGCGAGCTTTCTTATGAATCATACTCTCTTCGATGACAGATCATTCCGACTCATTAGTCAACAGCTTCGCCAGGCGTACGCAAACTTGGCTAGTATACCCAAAGGTCTCGACATTAGCAGGTACATCAGCTGGATACGGAGTCATCCAGAGCCAGCGAAGGACTACTGGAAGGCCCACCTGTCTGGAACTCGACCGTGCCTCATCTCGGTTCTGGATTCTTCCGAGTCAAATCTCCTGGATAAGAGCTCGCCACCTCATATCGATGTATCAATCGACCAACCCCGCCTGCTCCATCCATTCTGTCGCTAACACGGTGTAACTGTGGCAAATATAGTGCAAGTTGCGTGGGGTCTCGTCTTGCGTCAATGCAACGGATCGCAGTCGGTGACTTTCGGCTGTGGCCAGTCCCAGATAGGGGCCGTCGAAGGTGATGAAATGACGCTGGGGCCGCTTCTTGCGAACATGATTTGCAGGCTTGACGTGGGTCCAGGAATGACCCCTCTGGAATTGTTGAAGAGGGCAAGAGACGACTCCTTACGTGCCCTGGAGCTACCTAGCTTTTCCATGGGCGAACTCCATGAGGCCATTGGCCTCGGGCAACTATCACTTTTCGACACGGCAATGACAATCGTCCGTTTTCCCCCTGAGAATTCTACGAGCGCGGATGGTATCTCGGTCGAGTTCTTGGCGCCAGACGAAAATCCCACGGAGGTAGGTTCTTTTGTGCATCCAGAATGCTCATGTACGCGCTGACGTGACCTACCTACTCTCTAGTATGCCGTAACATTGGGTGTAGGTTACAATAACGACAAAATCCTGGCCAGGTTGTGGTACGATGCTGCCAGGGTCTCCCGGTCTGTAGCGGCACAAATCGGGCCACTGTTTGCGGCCGTGGCAATGGAGATTGTCAGTGACCCAGACCAGTCGATCGAGGCTCTCGAATCGTCCATCAGCAAACCGTCAGCGGCTTTTTCGGCTCAAGATATTGCAAGAAGTGTATATCGTGAGGCAGCTTCTCAGTGCGAGGTTGCGACCAGCTCGCTCGAGGATATCTATCCTTGCAGTCCTTTACAGCAACAGCAGGTCCGGGCATCTGTCCAGCAGAAGAGCGGGGGTTGTCTGGACCAGTTCGTCTTCAGAGTGCCGAAACATGTGTCACCGACCAGACTCCACGACGCTTTGGATGCCACGGCAGCGGCCAGCCCTGCGCTACGTACACGAATCGTGTTTTTAAGGCAGGGCGGTATCTGTCAAGTCACCGTGAGAGCCACGCCGGGCTGGAATGGAGAGACATCCCTCTCTGATTATCTCCAATGGGACAGGGACTTTCGGATCCGCTATGGCGGGCCACTATGCCGATTTGGCGAGGTGGATCAGCCAGACGGCAAGAGATATCTCGTTCTATCAATGCATCCTGCGATCTACGACCCTTGGACACTCAGCCTTATTTTGAGTGGCGTAAGGAAGGCATACGATGACGACGGCGAGCCACCGGCCCCTTTCCAGCCCTCCAGCACCTTTATCCGCCGCTTATTAGGTCGTCAAAATGCGCAAATCGCAGAGGACTTTTGGAGAGCTCGGCCTGGGTGGTCCCATGAATCATCATTGCAGTTCCCACGTGTTCCTCACGGTGCATCCGAGGCAGACCTCTCCAGTTCGAGATCATTGGATATCCAGATACCCATTAATAATTCAGGTGATGGTGGTGTGCCGACGACACTTGCTGTGCTCCATGCTGCCTGGGCGTTATGCCTCTCGAGGCTAAGTGGAGATAGTAAAGCCTGTTTCGGTGTCCATGTGGATGGCCGTAGTGTACCAGTTGAGGGCATCGCTCGGATGACTGGGCCAGTTGCAGCTGTCGTTCCTTGTGCCATAGACCTGGCCACGTTGAACACCGGTGACTCGCTTTTTGGAGTCGTCCGAGAATACGTAAACGCAGTGACGCCATTTCTCCATACCCCAAACTCAAACGAGACGTCTGCCAGCCACGGCATGGGAACGACGTTACATTCCTTCAGGAACGTTCTAATTGTTCACAGCGATTCTGCATCAGTTCGGCAAACAGGGCCACCAGAGATTCTAGAGCTCATGCAGACGAGATCATCCGAGAGCTCATTCGATGGCGCCAGGCTTATAACACGATGCAGGGTCATGCCTAATGAGACTTTATGCATCGAGATGCAGTTCGACAAGCAAGTCATCTCTCCGGAAGACATTGATGTCCTGCTGCAGCAATACAAACATGCCATAATGCAACTCCGTTCGAAGGCCTCGACTCCGTTGGCCGACTTGGAGCCTATGAGCAATTACGAGAGGTCACTTCTCCTTGAGTGGAACGAAAACAGCCCCAGCCGTGTGGATGCTTGCATTCAGGATCAGATACGGGACGTAGCTAAACGACAGCCTACGGCCCCTGCCATCTACTCCTGGGATTGCGACCTCGACTACGGGCAGCTGGACGACCTCTCGGATCGAATGGCTGCTCTGTTGCAAAAGAACGGCGTCAGGGGAGGGACAATGGTGCCCTATTTTTGCGAAAAGTCTGCCGCAGCTGCCGTCGTCATGTTGGGAATCCTCAAGGCTGGAGGAGCCCTTGTCGCCATGGACTTGGATCATCCTGCGCAAAGACTCGCCACCATCCTGGCCGACATCGGCGCGTCTACAATCATCACCTCGTCTGCGTTAGCAGAGAGAGTCAATGCCAAGGTGACTGCTAAGCATACTCTCATTGTCGATATGGAGCGTATTCGAGGCCTACCCCTTGGTGGTCCGGAGCAGGCTGCCGTCCAACCTTCGGACACTTGTTACATCATCTACACGTCCGGGAGCACTGGGACACCCAAGGGTATTGTAGTCTCACACTCCAACTTTGCCACGAGTGTGCATCATAATCGTGGGCTCTTGGGCATGACCGCAGCAACCAGGACCCTGCAGTTCTCCAACTTCATTTTCGATGGGGTCATGTACGAAGTCTTTATGACCTGGGTGTCAGGAGGCTGCGTCTGTATACCCCAGGAAGCAGAAAGGCTCAATGATATCCCCGGCGTAATTCAGCGTACGCGTGCCAGTTGGGCAATGTTGTCACCCTCTACAGCCACCCTATTGAAACCATCCGAGGTGCCAACTCTGCGCACGCTGTGCCTTTGCGGGGAAGCGTTCCCAAGGAACATGGTAGAGCGGTGGAAACATGTTCGCCTGATCAATGTCTATGGGTCAAGTGAGGTGACCGTCTCGTCTTCACAATGTGTTATGTCACCTACTTCTGGCAAACACCATCTCAATGTTGGGCGCCCTATCGCTTGCCGGTACTGGGTTGTCGACCCCAATAACCACGAGCAGCTCGTGCCCATCGGGTGTCCTGGGGAGCTTTTGGTTCAGGGACCCATCGTAGCACAGGGCTATCTAGGGGATGCAGAGAAGACGAGAAACGCCTTCATCGAGTCGCCGACTTGGACGAACGACTTTGATTCATTGGACCATTCGTCCCAACGCTGGTACAAAACAGGAGATTTGGTAATGCAGACCGCGGACGGCTCAGTGATCTTCCACGGCCGCAAGGGCACTCAGGTCAAGCTGGCGGGTCAGAGGATCGAACTGGAGGAGATTGAACACCATCTCGGGCGTTTGTCGGACCCTGGTTGGAAGCTCGCGGTGGAGCTCGTCAAAACCTCCGGTCAGGACCATGACCAGGACCAGGACCCATATCTAGCTATGTTCTTCGCCGTCCCCAGTGTAGACGGCGAACCCACAGGCCCAGAGACGCCCTGCGAGGTATTACCTTCCCTTTCGCAAAAGGCTACGATGTTGAGACAGGCTCTCGTCTTCACGCTTCCGGCATATATGGTGCCGCAATACTTTATCCGCCTCAACAGACTGCCGCTCACGAGCTCGAGCAAGATAGACAGGCAACGGCTCCGCAGGCTAGGTGCCACTCTTCCACCAGAACAGTTGAGCGCTTACTCTGGGCTGGCGGGCGGTGCCAGACAAGAGAAACCGCAGCGTGACGTTATCAATGGCGAGAAGAAAGTCAACCATCTCAAAAATTCCGAGGCTGAGCTACGAAAGCTGTGGGCCCAAGAACTCGCTCTACCGTTGGTCCGTGTCAAGGCAACCGACAACTTCTTCAGCCTCGGTGGAAGTTCTATCCGTGCGATGCGATTGGTCCATACGGCACTCAGAGCGGGTTTCGCGCTGACGGTCACGGACGTGTTCACGACGCCCGTGCTATCGGATATGGCTGCAACAATGCGTCCAGTACCCTCTGGCGATGTCGGCAAGCCAAATGGAGGGCCAATCCGGACGCCTCAGACACCCTCCTCCTACTCCTCCTCCTCCTCCTCCACGAGCATCAGCAGCTCCTTGATGACTTGCCTCAAGCAGCTCGGCTTCGTAATTAACAACATTGAGAGCGTGGCTGAAGCGACAGACGCCCAGGCCGACATGGCTGCACTAACCGAGCTAGACGGCGAGGGGTTCTACGTTACTATTACCTTGGAGTCTACAGCCGGTCTCGAAGTGGCACATATCACCAGGGCATGTGAGAGAGTAATCAGGCACCACCCTCTCCTGAGGACGGTGTTCGTGCAGCATGAAGCCACTTTTAAACAGGTGGTGCTCAAGCCTCCGCCGAAAGACATGGTGCTAGTCACTAAAGAAGAGGAAGAAGACGAAGGGGACCATGTTGGCATTAATGCTGTGCTTGGGGATAAGTTGCCTCAATTCGGTCTACATGTGAGGGGAGAAAAGTGCCACAAGCTCCGTCTCAAGATCCGCCACGCCCTCTACGACGCCGTCTCCCTCCCCATTATCCTCCAAGATCTGCGCGCCGCCTACGAGCAACAGGCTCTTTCAAGGGGACCAAGCTTCCACGACTGGGTTTCCCACGTCAACTCGCTGGATACAGCAACGTCAAGGAAGTTTTGGAGACAGGCCTTGCACGGGTCATCGATGACGACCCTCGTGCCGCCTACGGGGCTGCCGACGTCGGGAAGTCCCTGCCGCGACGAGATTTCCATGCGCGTGCCACTAACAACAACATCATACGGGACGCCGTCGAGCGTGGTACAGGCAGCATGGGCACTTGTACTGTCCCGCGCCACAGGCCAACAAGACATCGTGTTTGGAGCCCCCAACGCCAACCGCATCTCGGCCTTCTCAGACGTCGATCGGCTTCCCGGACCATGCCTGAATAACCTGCCCGTTAGGGCTCGCCTCGACCAAGCCGCCGTGACCAGCCTGGGCTCGTTGGTTGCTCAAATCCAGGCCCAGGCTGTGGCCGCCATCCCACACCAACACGTCGGCTTTCGCGACATCATCAGGAACTGCACAGACTGGCCCCCGTGGACGAGGTTCAGCTCCATGGTGCTGTATCAGAACCACGAGTCGATCCTGGAGCATGGGACTTCCCTCAGGTTTGGAGACGTCGACTGCGCCTACTCGGGCCGTGGGGGGATCGGCCAGGCTGCCGACGTTTGGATCGCAGTCATGCCTGAATCGTCAGAGCTCGTGATAAAGATGTTGTATTCCCGGCGCACGCTGCCAGAAGAAAAGGCGCAATGGGCCGCCCGTCTTCTCCAAATTGTCCTCGAAACAATGCCGACGGCGCTGGAGCAGCCCATCCATCGTATCGAACAAAATGGGGAGAAGGTGCCGGCCAGTGCAGCAGCAGCTGTTTCGGACCAGCCTAACGAACAAGGCACTAGCGTCCAGAGCGTTAAAGAATCACGTTCCCCGAGTGTCCACATGCGGACCGTCGTTTCGCAGGCTTGGGACGAGGTTGGTCTTGTAGTCGCCAGCAGAGACGGCCAGAAGGAGGATGATTGTTCCGTGTTTTCGTGCGGTGCCGATCTGGTGACCACAATGCTGCTTTCCCGCTCTTATCAGCGAAGAGGATACGGCCTGAGCATGCAAGACATTATTGACCACCCCACTCAAGAGGGCCAGTCAAGACTGCTTGAATCCAAGAAGGAGCCGAAGGAGCTAAATGGTAGGAAAGATGGATAATGAAGTAGGTATTGATGTGGCAGGGGAGTCTGCATCTCTTCTACTTTCTCCCTCTGCTAGAATGTGATTAGTGGTATTCTGCTCAGTCAACAGGATAAGCCTGTCTGCTTCAGCAGATAGCCACTAAAGTCGCATTGGAAATAGATATTTTGTGATTAGCAAGCTTGGGTATTTGTCTTACTTGGATGAGATTTCAGAATCGCTTAAGAGTGGGCCCCCTTGTACATATTTTCCACACACTCGAAAGCGCAGGTAGATGGTCTCTTACACGCAATTTACGAACCCTTCAGGGGCGCTTGTCTTTGCAAGTATATCAAATCAATGGACTACAATTGCATGAATGAGAGTTTATTAGCACCCGAACCGTCATTACGTTCAAAAGAGAAACAAGCATCCTGTGGCAGATCATCCTTAGCAACGTGTCACCTGTCGACGCGGCAGTATTGTAGACCATATGGAGCAGCAGTACTGGGACAAGTATGAACCTTGCATCGATATATATTAATATCAGATAAAGCTGTAAGAGATTTTGGTTGTTCCGCAGAAGAGAATTTTCATCAGTAGTCATTCTCGAAAGCGATCAACGCATGTCGAGTTCGTTTGCTAGGCAAATGATTCTTCTCAAAAGAAAGATGCACATCGCTACACATATTACCAAAACTTCCCGTTTGCTCGCAAACTTGCAAGCATTCTGCGATGATAGGTTCGTGTTCATTTGACCTGGATGGCCGATCGTGAAAGGGATGACCATTGTGCTTGATTTCCAATTGTTGGTGCCGATATCGGATCCATGAAAGGCTCATCAGCTGCGCTTGCAACGAATAGCCTGCCTTGCGGCGTCCATTATTAATATGCATCTCTTACCGGAGACATCAATCCCCCCCCCCCGGGACATCGAAAGCACTTTACTCCCATTTTGGCTTTTCGATTGGGTTGCCCTGCTCGTCCACGAGTCCCTTCGCCCGCATCACCTTGAGGGCATCATGGATAGGATCCAGCGCCGGCTCCGGTGCCCTGTGCGAGCCGAAACAGCTGTCGGCCCAGGTGAAGTATTGCCCATAATTGACGGTGAAGTACATGTGGTGCAAGGTGTGGTGCGCGGGGCTGTTGATCAGCTTCTCCGTCCAATGGCCCGTGATCATGTCACCGTCGTGGATCAGGATGGTCCAGATCTGGACAGCAACGAAGAGGACCAGATACAGATATCTCTGCATTGGCCAGATGAAGACGGAGATGCTGTTGAGTTTTAGAAAAATAATGGCAGTTTGGAGGATGACAGTGACGGTGGGACTGGTATTACTCACTGGTATGGCAGAGACTGCAGATATCCATCAAGCGGGTGGAAAGCCAGCGCAGCCCATGGTGTAGGAACTATCATGTCGTCAGCATTGGCACCTGTTCGAGGTGGCAGGTTTGTGTGAAAGACTTACCAATCCATTTGTGATGTGGCTTGTGAACGTACTTGTACACGCGGGGGTGATGCTCCAGGCGATGAATCCAGTAGATGGCAAGATCGTTGAAAGCCATGTACAGGATTGACGAGAACAGCAGCCAGGGCCAGCCATAGTCGCTCACGTTGGAGTAGAGCAAGCTTTTGCCACGGATCTCGGCCAGGAACAAAGGCAGGGTCAGAAGGTTGATGAATGGAACGGCGGACAGCGATGATTTGATCTCTTGGCGGATTTGATTCTGCAAGAAGCGAGGATGGTACTCGAGCCGTCGGTCAAATATGAAGTAGTAGGATAGAGCGCTGAAAATGAGGTAGAGGGAAGTCGCGCCGAGCTGAGTGATGAGGAAAATTGATATGATTTGACGATAGATGTGGTCGCGCGGCCATAGAGACGTAGGCGCCACCGTATTGGCGGCGGAGAGATTGGAAGAGGAGTTGGTGAGGCTGGCGCCGGGATAAGGTAACGCCCAGGCATAGGCCTTATCGAGAATGAGGGGATTGAGAAGCTCGAGAGCTACATCCATCATCTAAGGCGGGCTGCTATTCAAGTAAGTGCAGACATGAAAACTTTTAAACGAGCGACAATGACGTTAGGGATAGAAGAGCTGACCTCTCAATCGGCCATACCTCTAGCTCAGCCAGCATGCGTAATTTATATCACTCGTAATGCTAAAACCGAGTCAATTACAGCACGCCAGATTAGAGACACGAAAAAGTCTAATCCTAATTAAGCGGTTTTTATAGTATATTATCATTTATAAATCTTATAACGGTAAAATTGAAATTTTGTAAAGAATTAAATTTTTTTTTTAAATTTAATATAATGAAATAAAATAAAATAAATATTTAAATTTATAATATGTATATATTATTTAATTATAAAGTTCATATGAAATTTTAAAAAAGTATTAAAAATTATATATTTTAAATTTCATTAAGAAGTTTTTTTAATGAATATTAATTTTCAACTTTACAATTGTAATATCAAAATTTTAATAATTTTATAATATATATTATAAAATTAAAAAAATTCTTTAAAAAATAAAAATTCTTTAATAATTATAATTATTAATATATACATGTTAAGAAAAAATTGAAAAAAATCCTATTTAATTAATTTAATTAAAATTTAATTATTAATATTTTTTATAATTTTCTTACAATTATTTAAATATATTTAATATATTTTTAATTTTCATATTAAATATAAATTAAAACTTATATTTAAAATTTAATGAAATATATTAATTTTTTTCTAATTGTTATTAAATACAAGAATTTAGAAAAAATCTATTTATAATAATAATTAAATATGATTAAAAAATTGGTCACAGTGCAGTCAGCACGTCCGACGTGCTCTATTCGACTCGATAGTATCATGTGAGGCGACGGTATTCATCAAGATTAGGTGCGTGAAGACCAGTAGGCGACTTTCGAACCGGAGAGTCTGACATGCAGACATACAGATGCTGGCAATAATATATGCAAGCCCGCAATCACCGAAAAAGACGCAACACGGACAGATCCTTGATCGAGATGCGAAATGCGGTTAGATTTGGGGCGTGAGAATCCGTTGGCACTTTAGTAGATCCGCAGGTGGATGATGCCGATCTTGGCTTCGGGAGAAAAGCACGCACCACGGCCTCGCCACGTCCACTTGTTTTACCTTTGATGCGCCTAAGAGGTAGGGTTTTTTTAGGGGGTGCTTGGGCGAATTTTGATGGTGGGAGGGGGGAGGTGATACGGGGCTGGCGGCTAAAAAAATGAATCACGGAGGCTCCGCATGTATCTCAAGTACCACTCTTACACCCACCACAAAAAATAATGCCCGAGGCTAAGTGACGCTGTTATCAGCATGAGCGAGGCACAGGTATTGGAGCTGTGCTGATTATTTATCCGGGCCACCTCATCTGACAGTATTTATCGACTGGTATTCTGATCTCTTTAAAATACCCGGGTACCGATCATTTGAAAGATGTGGATTGGAAGGTTGGCGGTATTTTGGATTGAGGGCACGGTTGGTATGAGGAAGGAGTCAAGCATGACGCTTTGTGTTTTGCAATTCAAGGAGACCAATTCTTTATTGGCTCGACTGAGCTCTATTTGAGAAAGCGTAATTCGTGCATCGGTAGGGACGGAGCACGCGAAAGAAGGAAGAAGAGTTCAGGATTCTACGGGGTAAATTGATCGGTCTTGGTTCTCGGCTGGGTGCTACAGTACCTTAGGGTACTAAACCCTACCTACCTAGAGTGGTACCTAGGTACCTTAAGTGGCTAAGCGTTAGCTCGTCCAAGGCTGCACTAAAAACGTAGTGGCTTGCCGGGACAGGCCAAAAGGCTAAGGTTGGTGCTCTTGCCCTAGTGGTACTTGTTAGGTGAAAGGGCAATGAGTGAGAGGGAAAGAGCGAGTCTCTCTCTGGCCCGCTGATGGTATCTTTGGGCCCTGTCGCCCTGCCTCTCCTGACGATTCTATTCCTTTTCTCTCTGTTCTGTCGCAATCTTCCTCCCACTCCCATCCCCCCATTCCGTTGCCTCACAGCTATCGTCACGATTGCTCATTATTCAACGGTCTCTGCCATTTAGCCATGCATTGACCTTGCTGGTTGCTCTCCTGACTCACCACACCAACCTTGCCTTGGAGGCTATACATCATCCAACCTCGGCCTCGTTACATCTATAGAACCATTTTGACACGCTGATGGTCCAACGCCTCCAAAACGCTTGAAAGATCCACCAGCCATATAGGAAAGAAATGGCGACCCATCACCAGCAAGCTCCATCCCCTGGAGGGATGCACCTTTCTCATCACGCCATTCACGGGGGTCACGCCCAGGTCAACGGCCACATGCCCGCCGCACAAGCGCACCACAAGATCACTCCCCAACATCTCGCCGCCCAGAACGAATCTGTATGGCTGGCAATGGGTAAGGATTGATTTCATTATACTGGTGGGCCAGATTCGTGTCCGGCCCACCATCCGTGCCGTGCCTTATACCATAGCCAAACAAATGGCATACTCCCAGTTCCGTTGTTGTTCTGGGTGGCGTTGTTGAATCAACACGAACGAGTACTGACATTCATATAGGGAATGTCTATGAGCTGCAAGGCGAATCAGAAAGCGCGCTCTTTGCCTACGAGCAGGCGCTTCGGCACAACTACCATTCGATCCAGGCACTGAATGCCATTTCCTGTATCCTTAGAACAAAAGAGAACTTCCCAAGAGCGGTAGAATACCTGCAGATCATTCTGAAGCTGGACCAGAGCAATGGCGAAGTTTGGGGTAGCTTAGGTATGCGTTCAACGTACTGCCTTGAGGGTTACAATGCTGATGAAATACAGGGCATTGCTATTTGATGATGGAGGATCTTCAACAAGCGTATGCGGCCTATCAACAAGCACTGTACCACCTCCGGGATCCAAAGGTACTCCATGCCCATCTGCCTTTTTGCACGTGCTAACGTCTGACAGGAGCCAAAGCTCTGGTATGGCATCGGCATTTTATACGACCGTTATGGTTCCCTTGAGCATGCCGAAGAGGCTTTCTCGCAGGTCATGACTATGCAGCCTGACTTTGAAAAAGCCAACGAGATCTATTTTCGTCTGGGTATAATCTACAAACAACAACAGAAATATACCCAAAGCTTAGAGTGTTTCAAATACATTGTCAAAAACCCTCCTCGTCCACTGACCGAGGAAGACATATGGTTTCAGATTGGTCATGTTCATGAGCAGCAAAAAGACTACGAGGCAGCCAAGTTGGCATACCGACGAGTGCTCGAAAGGGACCCGAATCACGCCAAGGTCCTACAGCAGCTGGGTTGGCTTCATCACCAAGAAAGCACCCACTACCGCAGCCAAGAACAAGCGATTGAGTATCTCGAGAAGTCTGTGAGCTCAGACAACGGAGATGCTCAGAGTTGGTATCTGCTCGGAAGATGCTACATGTCGCAGCAAAAGTACTCGAAAGCTTATGAAGCCTATCAACAAGCAGTGTACCGAGACGGCCGCAATCCAACATTCTGGTGCTCTATTGGTGTGCTCTACTACCAAATCAATCAATATCGAGATGCCCTTGACGCATACTCCCGTGCGATTCGGTTGAACCCGTACATCTCGGAAGTATGGTACGACCTTGGCACCTTGTACGAATCATGCAACAATCAAACTGCCGACGCTTTGGATGCTTATCAGCGTGCCTTTGACCTCGACCCCTCGAACTTGCATATCAAAGCCCGACTGCAGCTGCTTCGCAACAACGGCCAATCTACTGCTGGCATGCCCAATCAAGGCGGTGCCCCAGTGCCTCAAGATATCCATCCCCAGCAATATCAAGCACCGGGGGTCGGGGCACCTCCAGGTCCAAATTGGAATGGTCCATCAGGAGCTGCACAGGTGCTCCACACGCAAGGACCAAATCAAAACGGTCAACCGCAGCAGGAGTGGAACCGCCGCTTAGCAGACATCCAACAACCTCCTCCTCAACCTCAACCTGCCAACCCCTACGACCAACGCGAGCCACTCAGAGCTCCACCGTCCCAGCGACCACCGCTGAGCCCACGTCAAGAACAGATGAGACAGTATCAGGAACAGCACCGTCATACACCAGTTCGACGGTCGCCACCGGGGATGCACCCTGTTCCTCTAAATCAATACCCAGCACCTCACGCTTTACCGCAACCGCAGCCAACTGCTCCTCAACCCAGTACCTCCAGCCGGCTGACCAACCAAACTTACGGTGCCTCGGATCCCGGTCTGGGCTTTGCTCAAAACGGCGCACAGAGCGCAGCGTCAGCGCCTGGAGCTCCAATTGGACGTGGTGGCAGCCCTCTGCCGGAAATCAAGCCCATTGCAGAGGGGCGTCCGTCTTCCCCGGGACCAAATTACCCGCATCAATATCATCCACATCATCCCAACACATCTCAAACGGTCGGGATAGCTGGTGGCGCTCCTCCACCGGTTGCAGCTCTCGCGGCCGCCGAAGCCGCGGCACGCGAACACAGCGACCGTCCTATCACTGGATACAAGCGCCCGTACGAGTCCGAGGATGAGCATCGGGCATACCATAAGCTTCCCGCCAATGGTGAAAACCGAACTAGGCTAGATGACGTCCGCCATCGTCGACCATCTCCACCGGACAGGAAGTTATCTCCACGCCCAAGGCCAATGACTCCCCGCGGTAGAGCATCGCCGCACCCATCGAGGCAAGGGACGCCACCAATCAGGCATAGTCGAAGTTCTTCTCTTGCTCGAAGGGAAGAGCAAAGACGAGAAGAACAAAGGAGGGCAGATGAGAGCTATCATCCATCCGAGGCAGCGCACCACCCTCCAGCTTTGCCTTCGCTGCCACCGGAGCCAGCTGCACAGCCAGTGCACCCGCAGCAGCCGGCGCCGCAACCCGCACCCCTCCAGCAGACAGAACCACATCCGCCAACTTCTGCCACTTCGGACCCTGGACGAGACGAAATCCAGCGTAAAGAGGCTTACGAGGCTGCTGCTCGGAAAATGGACGTCGACGAGGATTATGATGATGAGCCGGAGGACGAGAAGGAGAAGCGGAAAGAGGCCTCCGGTGGGCGCAATAGCCCACAACGCAACAGTGGTGGAGACGAGCCAAGTAAAGTTAATGGAGAGCAGTAATGCAGCGCCGATGATTAGTGTATGTGGTGTGATGGTATTCCTTGGCGCTCGATCTCTAATGGCAGTTTACTGACCCGTCTGTCCAGCCTGAAGTATGCCTCCCACCTAGGAGGCAAATGATGCTACAGATGAGCGGTTTGAGCGGTGATTACTGGGACCCATATCCTGGAGAGCTGTCCATGTGTAAATGCATTCGATGATTACTTTCCCTACCTTGCGCTTACGAGTAACCTTGGGTAGGTGCCCGTCGGTAAGATCCTTCTCAAGGCCGAAGATGATCCTCGGAAGGAAAGTTACATTCCTGTTCATATTGGAGGATATATGGGGGAAGATGGCGGTCGATGGCATGCTTTTCTTTCGTTAGTGATGCCTGAGGATGGCAAGGCTTTGACGATGTGTGGTACATATATACTGAATCTCAAACTATCTACCTCTATATATCCCGTGGTCCACTCCCTCGGCCTGTTTGTTTGGGTTCAGTATATAAATCTTTTCGCACTGCTAGACTGGTGGTTGTTTTCTCTATGGCTTTTCCAGTGAGTGACGGAAATAAGTGCGGGAATACGGAGTACACTTGCCGGCTTTCCCTCGTTTGCTCACCTGCACTCTTCAGACCTGAAAACTAACAGCTCTCCGACATTGCGGACAGGCTTTGTTTTCTTTTTCAATATCTGCAGATCCCGTATTTAAACAAAAGACGGCCATGTTGTCTTCTTCGCCCCAGCCAATAGCTAGTCATCCTCCTCGTCGCCTGGAGGCCGTGGTATCTTGGCATCCACGCAGCCAAGCAGACGCCAAGCAGACAAGACCTTGGCGGACATTGGCACCACCAGTACGCCTGAATCGCGACGACTGTCGCTCGCTCCTTTGCGTCCATACCAAGAGTCTTGGTATCCTTGTCGTCGCATACGATCTATCAAGATGGAGCCAAAACATCCCCCTCCCTCCTGCTTCATCCTCCTACTTCCATAATAATGTAACTGTCCATTACACTGCGCTGCTTACATTTCTCCATGAACTGTTGCATCTGAGACACCGCTCGATATGCTACAGAAGTCAGCAGCTGGCAGTGAAAAGACTGATCATATATCACTTACCGGGATGCCGACATGCGTAGCAGCGTTGGCACCTGAGAGCGACTTAGAGTCCCTGACTTACCCAGCTCCCGTTCTCGCCGGATCCTCAGCAAAGCAGATCCAAATTCAAGACTACACAAGAGCGAAAGATCACATACGGCAGCATTCCTGTGCGCCGTCTCCAGTCTCAACATGGGCCCCGCCAAGATCACCAATTTCCTTCGTGGCCAAGCCCGAAATCATTCACAATCCTCTCAACGACCAGCGAAATGGCTCCTTAAGAGAAACACCATATACGGAGAAGAACATATCAAGATACCTCAGTAGCCTGGAGGACCCTGGCGGAAGGTTCCAAGACCCAGATAAAGCCTCCAGCAGGGACCACTCAATGCGCTCGCCGCAGCACTCTCACCACACAACAGTCACTTACGATGAAGATGTCGACCTGGATGATGACTCAAATGATCAGGACGACCCCAAAAGACATGCTGTGTGGATATTGGTATGCCGCTAGTACCTCTAATTTCTTTTAATAACACCCCTTTCCCCCCCAATTCAGAAGGCTTTCATGCAAAAGAACCAATTTAGATACCAATCGCGAACAGATTCATCTCTCCCTGCTCTCCCCTCTCCTTTCACCCCCCCTAACCCTCTACACCCTCCTCGCCCTAATCACCGCGCTCTTCCTAACACCCGTTTACGCTTCCACCAACCGCTCCCCTCCAACGCAACTACACTTCCTTCTTCTCCCAGCCCTGCGCCTGCAATTACGACTTGTCTACGCCACCCGAACTACGCATAACCTCTCGCCCTACGAGAAAGATATCCCAGCCCCCCCAAAAATCGGAGGAGGGAAAGTAGCCAAGCTGGGGATGATTCTTCTGCTATCCCCGTTTTATGCAGCAGGCATAGCATTCGCAGCGTGGGTCGCCGGCGGTTTCTGGTTACTGGACGCTATCCTCGGCAATCCCGCAGGCGGGTCCGGGGGAAGCGATGGCAGGGTTGCAGTGTGCTGCGTGCGGCGATGGTGGCTGCGGTGGCTGGATGGAGGCTCGTGAGCTCGACCAGAGCATGAGAGGATGTAACTTAAGGGTTTTGCGGGCGCGGATCGTAACAGACGACGGCACGGCATGGCATTCACAGAGCATGAAGGGACCGTGTTGATTTCTCCTCCCGAAGATATCTCGCCGGCTTTTGTATATATCCGCTAAATTGCATGCGTGCGCGGAATAAATCATGGCCCACGTCTACTCACCCGCTATCTCCTGATACTGCACCCCACGATCTTCTCCTCCCTTCTCTTCCCCTATCTCCCAATCCTCCACCTCCTCTCATGCCCTTAGAGCAACTCACCCACCCACCCTGTACCCCCGCCACCCTCTCCACATCAAGAACGCTCCAAGAATGCATCTCGCATCTCGCCTCTCATTGCCCGAGCGCTGCGCTCAGGCTCGAAAGTGTGGGCTCCCGCGGGTGAAAATCAGAAAGGGAAGGGGGGAAGGGGGGGTAAACAAAGGAAGGAGGGTGGTGTTGGTTGAGAAAGGGAGGGTTGTGATCCCTGAAATGGGGGTTAGGGGTTGGGCTTTGATGATGAGGCGACAGACGGGAGAGTTCTAGGTAACTACCACGCACGAATAGGCTTGCATTTCTTTAACCCATAAGTCCAATACATCCTCGGAGAAACAGAACAATTGCTCTAGATACGCAAACATGAAAGGGCAAGGCATAAGACTTTTCTAGCATACGAGAAGATCTACCTGGAATATGGAGACTTCTAGGATCCTGGTAGACTACCTAGGCTTCACAAAGAAGCCTTACTGACGGTTGTGCCAATGTAGGGAAGCTAGATCAGAGCATGATGGATTGAGTGGAATCAGATAATTTGACACAGTGAACCCTCCCGAGGTTCCCCTCGTTGATCGAGCTACGGGGTGCCAGGAGGCTATTCGCGTCATTCTACGGCGCACGATTCTATGAGATACGAACATCCTTCCGACCAATCACAACCAACTCCTCTGTCGATGACCTCCACATTTCGCCGTCCACCTCAACGCCGCTTCATCAAGTATCCTCATATCGACCTACAAATACAACAATGAGCACATCAAGGGCTGGCATGCCCAAGCCTCTTACAAATCTCTCTCACCACATACACTCCTCAATACCCCTATCCCCACGCAGTACATTTATCCAGCCACCTTTATCGTCCCTACAGCGTCAGAGGCGGAATCTAGCAACAGTACAAGATGCCCCTCCACCACCTAAAAGAACGCATTTCGGAGGGTTAAAGGATCAGGACCGTATATTTCAGAATCTATATGGGCATCATGGCGCCGATTTGAAAAGTGCAATGAAGTATGGGGATTGGTACAAGACGAAGGAAATTGTACTCAAAGGCCATGAATGGGTTCGTTGCGCTGGTTATGCCATTGGCGGAATAGCATGACTGACTCGAGGCAACAGCTCATCTCAGAGATCAAGGCTTCGGGTCTTCGGGGGAGGGGTGGCGCTGGGTTCCCCTCTGGAATGAAATGGGTATGATCACCCCATACCTCGATCTACGGCATAGGCTGATCAACATAGTCTTTTATGAATTTCAAAGACTGGGATAAGGACACAAAACCCCGCTACCTCGTCGTCAATGCCGACGAGGGCGAGCCAGGCACTTGCAAGGATCGAGAAATCATGCGCAAAGACCCACATAAACTCCTCGAAGGTTGCTTGGTTGCTGGTCGGGCCATGAACTGTAGCGCAGCGTACATCTACATTCGAGGAGAGTTCTACCACGAAGCCACCGTTCTACAGCGGGCGATACAGGAATGCTACAAGGAAGGATTAATTGGAAAGAATGCCTGCGGCAGCGGCTACGATTTCGATATATATATCCACCGAGGCATGGGTGCCTACGTCTGCGGCGAGGAAACCTCCCTCATTGAATCCCTCGAAGGCAAACCCGGCAAGCCTCGCCTAAAGCCTCCCTTCCCCGCATCTGTCGGTCTTTTTGGTTGCCCCTCCACTGTCGCCAACGTCGAGACCGTAGCCGTGGCTCCGACAATCGCCCGTCGCGGAGCCAGCTGGTTTAATTCTTTCGGACGCGAAAGAAACGCAGGCACGAAACTCTTCTGTATCTCCGGCCATGTCAATCACCCCTGTACTGTCGAGGAAGAAATGTCGATTCCCCTTAAAGAGCTCATCGAGAAACATGCCGGTGGCGTTCGCGGCGGGTGGGACAATCTCAAAGCCATCATCCCGGGTGGTTCTTCGACGCCTATACTACCCAAGACAACATGTGATGAGCAGCTCATGGACTTTGACGCCTTGAAAGACAGCCAGTCTGGTCTGGGAACTGCGGCAGTCATTGTGATGGATAAGAGCGCAGATGTCGTAAGGGCGATTTCGCGACTGGCGAGTTTCTACAAGCACGAGAGTTGCGGGCAGTGCACGCCTTGCCGAGAGGGTAGCAAATGGACAGAACAAATCATGCAGCGTTTCGAAAAGGGCGAGGCGAGGGAGAGGGAGATTGATATGCTGCAAGAGCTCACGAAGCAGGTTGAGGGGCACACCATCTGCGGTAAGTCTTCTCTCAGTGCAGCAATGTGTATGTGTTCTTTCAAATTCATACTAATATCTACAACAGCGTTGGGTGAAGCTTTCGCATGGCCACTCCAAGGGTTAGTACGCCATTTCCGACCTGAGCTGGAGCAGAGAGTCAAGGGCTACGCCGAGAAACATGGTGGCGAGGCAAGAGCTGGTGGGTGGGCTCATGATGCGCAGAAGCAGGGTATGCTCATCTCGCCTGGCCAGTAAACATCTTTGAGGGCTTGGGTTGTACATAGCGTGATGGCGTTGGCGGTCGGTTCAGGGAGTAGACGGGCAATTTTTGTTTGAGTAATGTTTTCCTCTATGGACGTTCTTCAATCAAATGATAGAATTGGAATTCACAAGGACACAGCACCTGCCAAGGTATTTGTGCTTGGAATTTGCTCTTCGGCTCAAGCTGCGTCAATGGTGCGTTCCCCCCACCGTAGCCATTTCAACCTCACTCACTGATCTACCTAGAAACTCGCTCAAACATTTGCGCAATTTCCCTTGTCAGCGACCTATGAATAGCTACATCCTGAGACGGCATACCCTCGATATGGCGTCCATATCGGAGTCAGTCTCAGAAGGCCTAGCTGAGACTGACAGAGCCATCGACAATGTCTTCTGTCAATGTGGCGGGCATGCCTGCATGAAAGAATCTTCTTTCAAGGCTGCAGACCGCATGGATTACTGCATATTAGAGATGGCTCTAGAAACGCGGCTGGGATATAAGCCCACGCGTTGAGCTACTACAGGGGAGGTGAGGTGAGGTACATAAAAGCAGGATAAAGTCTGTGTGGCATACCAGTGAAAGCTGCACTAGAAGCGTTCGGAATCGTGTCTCACTTGCTAGAATGTTTGCTTATAGACATAACACTTCTTTGTTTGTGTGCAGGCTTGTCTAGTAAACCGAGCTTTATCATGTTTTCATCCTCTCAACACTTTCTTCATTACATGAAGCTGGTAAGTTGCTCTAACACGCACACCTCTGTTTGCTTCTGAGGACTGTTTCCTTAATTTGATTAACTGCACTACACACCCTACCCTCCACCCTTGACACTCAGGCCGGGTGAATGACATGGCTCCACGAGTCAGACAGGGGCATGGAGCTCAAGGCCGAAAGCCGTGTCGGTTCTTTCAGCAAGGTCATTGTCGATTCGGTGACACTTGCAAATTCTCTCACAACACAACATCGAAAGCTACTCCGAGGCCTGAACTGACAGAGGATCAACGTTTGGCAAAGCAGGAATACTCGGCATGGAAAGCATTACTCACAGATGCACCCAGGCCTGGTGACTTGTGGACAATGAAAGAATTGTGGAATGTAGCCCTTACTATTCTGACTGAGGGTGGCCGAGACGAACAACAGAAGATTGCTAAAGACCTCGTTGACGAACAAAACCTACAAGGCTATAGGCATGTTCAAACGATACTATCAGCGAGCCCTGGGTCAATGGGAGACTCCAAGTATCTGCAATTGATGCGGCCTTTCATCTCCGTCATCACCCATTCAGCCTTGCTTGATTGCCTTTCGGTCGACACTTATGTCGGTAGAGTTAAGAATATCTCAAGAGAGCTACGTGAAGACTAACAACTTCATTAGGAGATCTCTACAATTTTGTTGCCGGCAGTGCAGGAACAAGAGCCATACCATTCTTCCAGAACATCACCAACGCCATTCTACGCCGTGTGGGAGCGGAACAGAAAGTAGAGATTCTGGAAGAGATGCTGGCGTCTCTGATCACTGGCCTCCGCGAGGTTCTGAGACGTACACAGAAAAGCCTCCTGCATGAAGGGCTCCCTACATTAGTTACGGCGATAAGGACAAGCCTGCAAGCTATGCGGCTAGATCAGGAATCAACACTGGCAAATATGGGAGAACAGTCCATTGATGAAATTGAACGTATGCTAGCTCGGAAGCAAAGACTTCTGCAGAGGGAGTCCGCCAGTGAAGAGGGTGGCAACTCAATACCAGAAGCGACAGAGTCAACATATCCGCGAGATATCAGGTATCCGGCGAATAATCATGACAACGACAAAGAGTACATTACTCAAATCAAGATATTGCCAACACAAGAAGAGATACGATCGGAGCACCCTGAGTTCCTGCCTTCAACGCATGATGACCAGCCTCATTTCCTGGAGGGAGCGGAAAGGCTAATAGACACTCATTTCCGACTACTTCGATATGATACCTTTGGGGAGATGAAGGCTGTATTGAGTGGACTCCTCCACAATCGCGACGCTAACGCGGATTCGGTCCAGAACCCTGAGGCTTCCCTGCATGATGCACCAGCCCATGCGTACAAGGGTGCGGCAGTCAGACATTTGACCTACAGCAAACGTGATGGCTTCGAAGTGCAAGTCTCCTTCCAGCAGCCTTACCAAGTGCGTAAGAAACCAGCCGTACAAAAGGAAAGGTGGTGGAAAGAGGCAAAACGTCTCGAGGAGGGATCTACTTTGTGTTTACTCAGCTTTGATGGCCGGTCTAGCTCTATGCTCTTTTTCACTGTCAGCCAGAAAAATACCAGCAAAGGGCCATATGGTCTTGTCTCTGATAATTATGAAGCCACAATCACTGCAAAACTTATATCCATACAAGACCTCGCTCAATTACGATTACTTATCACACTGAGTGTCCGCAAGAATACCGCGGATCTCCTGATCGAGTTCCCAGGATTGCTACTGGCTACGTTCGTCCCAATTCTGGAGAATCTGCAGAGTATGCAATCTGTCGCCCGTCTTCCTTTTAAGGAATTGATCCTCTCACACCAGGGAATTAGCAGCACCGAAGGAAGCGTCAAGAGTCATATCCTTTCTCCCCTGTATACGCGCCAGAACGGTTTCAAATTCGATCTCCAGGCCATCCTCAAGGATCCTTCAGCTAGTCTCACTCTCGCTCCTGGATCAGTCGAGCAAGATATGCCCCGCAAACTTGAGCTTTTGACACCATTGGACAAAGGACAGTGCGAGGCGTTGATTGCAGCCCTCACTCGAGAATTTGTGCTGATACAGGGACCCCCTGGCACGGGGAAGTCATATGTAGGGACTCAAATCCTGCGAATATTGGTTGCAAACAAGACTGCCGCAAAGCTGGGTCCGATCATAGTTGTGTAAGTTGTCTCATTGCGCCCCTTGATATCCTCGGAGTCGGCTTTTCTACAGCCTACCTTTTTGACCCTTTGTCTAACGACTCTAGCTGCTACACCAATCATGCTCTGGATCAGTTCCTCGAACATCTCATCGAAACTGGTATTCAAAAAGTCATTCGGATCGGAGGTCAAAGCTCTTCGACTCTGCTGGAAGGTAAGAACCTTCGACTTGTTGCCCAGACAGAAAGAAGAACGGGGCCCGAGAGACAAATTCTAGGGGCAACTCATGGGGAGCTTGAGAGCCACGAAAAAACTGTACGGTCTCAACTTGGCGCTATTAAAGATCTTCGGAAGGCCGAGTGGGCCTGTCTAGACGGTCATCTCCGTCTTCGACATCCAGAAATCCATCGCCAATTCTCTCGCACAGATGATGAGGGTTTCACACGAGTGACCAAACTGAAGCCATTTGACCTCTGGATAAGCGGCAAAGGCGAGAATTTGCGGAAGTACGATCGACCTGCCTGGGATATAGAGGAAATCTTGAACATAGCAAACCGCAATATCTACACAGTGGCTCTTAGTGACCGGAGGAGGCTTGTTGACCATTGGACACTCGATATTCAGCAGAGCATAACTCACAAAATCTCGGACGCAATGAATACTGATGCAACTTTGCGACGTCAGCTCACTAACGTCTACGATGAGGTGGATAGACGCGTCTTGGAGACAGCGGAGGTCATTGGGGTCACGACCACAGGGCTTGCGAAGAGAATCTCGGTCCTCCGCCACGTAGATGCCAAGGTCGTCGTTTGTGAAGAAGCTGGCGAAGTCTTGGAGGCGCATATGCTATCGGCACTGATCCCAAGCGTTCAGCATCTCATCCAAATTGGAGATCACCTGCAATTGCGGCCGCAAATCAACAACTTCAGTTTGTCGTTAGAGAGTCGGCAAGGACGACCTTACCAGTTGGACAGAAGTCAGTTCGAGCGACTTGCTGTCAGCGACTCTGGCCGTGTACCTGTCTCTCAGCTTAACGTCCAACGCCGAATGAGGCCTGAGATATCGGCGCTCATCCGCAACACGTTGTATGCGCGGCTTATGGATCACTCCAACGTTGAGACCCTTCCAGATGTGACCGGAATGAGACGAAATGTGTATTGGTGTGACCATTCCAATCTCGAGGACTCTCAGGGCCAAGACATGAAACAGAGATCTAAGAGCAATGCATGGGAGGTGAACATGACACATTGTCTTGTTCGACATCTCGTACGACAAGGTACCTACAGCAGCCAAGATATCGCTGTGCTCACACCATACACTGGTCAGCTTCAAAAGCTTCGCGCTGTATTGAGGCAAGATTTCGAGATTGTCTTAAGCGAGAGAGATCAAACTCAGCTCGCAAAAGACGGACTAGTGGACGAGAGCAAACATCCAGCAACCGAGGCGGGCCAGACTTCCCTACTCCAGAGGAAGCCAATGAACGAACTGCTGAGGATCGCAACTGTTGATAATTTTCAGGGTGAAGAGGCAAAAGTTGTCATAGTGTCTCTCGTTAGGAGTAATAAGGAGAAGAAGGTTGGCTTTCTCCGGACTACTAATCGGATCAATGTCCTTTTGAGCAGAGCTCAACACGGAATGTTCTTGATTGGAAATGCTGAGACCTACAGCAATGTCTCGATGTGGTCTCAGGTCCTTGGAATGCTGAGATTCAATGACTGTGTCGGAGAAGCATTTGGTCTTCGCTGTCCTCGTCATCCGCAAACCGAGATTTTCGTGTCAGATCCAAATGACTTTGCGATTGTCAGCCCTGAGGGTGGTTGTAGGGAAGCTTGCACATCGTAAGTGTATCGTCGCATATGTCGACCTGTCTTACTAACTGCAGGCTGGACGACTTGATCCTTGCGGACATAGATGCCTAGCAAAGTGCCATTCGGAGGCTATGCACCGAGCTTTCAAGTGCCCCCAAGCGTGTGAACGTCTCTTCCAACCTTGCGGGCACGCTTGCCCTTGTCTGCGCGGAGACCCTTGTGGTCTCTGTAAAACGAAAATCAAGGACGCCAAGTTACCTTGCGGTCATACGAAGGATGAAGTAAACTGTCATCAAGTCAACAATCTAGACGCAGTCCAATGCACCGTACTGGTACAGAAGAGAATTCCTGTGTGCGCACACGACATTGAGGTACCATGCTGCCGGGACGTTGCAGTCGATGGGTTTCATTGCCCCCAAGCCTGTATTACAACTCTTGACTGCGGACATCAATGCCCTGGAACTTGTGGTATTTGTAAGACTCAACACCAGCAATGTACCAGGATTTGTGGACGTCGTCTTGGGAGTTGCAACCACACATGTCCCGAGACCTGTCATCCTGGCAGGAGCTGTGGTAGTTGTTCTCGCCCATGCGAGGTTCAGTGTACTCACTCCCATTGTGATCAGATGTGCCATGAGCCATGCGCACCTTGCATTCAGCGATGCACATGGAACTGCGAACATCAAGGAGAATGCAACATGCCTTGCGCAGCTCCTTGTAATCGACTTCCATGTTCAAAACGCTGTTCGGAGGTTCTGACATGCGGTCACCAATGCCCAAGTCTATGTGGCGAAATTTGTCCATCAGAATACTGTCAGGATTGCTCAGGAAAAGGAGGAGAACAAGTTGACTTGATCGAGTTCAAAGACTACAGTGAAATTGACTTGAACAGCACGCCGATTGTTGTACTTGGCTGTGGTCATTTCTTCACCGCAGAAGGCTTGGACGGCCATGTTCGTATGAGCGAAGTCTACAAGACAAATTCCGCGGGCGAAATTGTGGGGCTCCGAGATATACCTGCAGAAATGGCAGAGCGGGTACCTCAATGTCCTAACTGCCAGCGGCCAATCCAGCAGTATGCCACACAACGTTACAATAGAGCTATCAACCGCGCTGTCATTGACGAAATGTCAAGGCGTTTCCTCGTGAGTGGCAAAGGGGGTCTGGACACACTCGAAGGGAAGGTCAACGATTTGGAACCTTATCTTGAGGAAACCAAACAGAGCGTTGTGAATCTGGCAGACGACATTGGGGGCGATACACGACCGGAGATATCCATAGAAGCTAGCCGACAGCTGGAAGCCCGAGTCAAGAAATCAGACGCTCTGACGAAGTTGGTGCCAGCATTCTTGAATAGCGTCACCGAACAGAGTCAGCCCGTCCGCAAACTCCATGACGCAACACATAAATCTATACGAGCTTTAAAGCCCGTTCACGAGCAGATGGCGCAATTATCAGTCAGTAGTATCACGCCAATCTCGCCTGACAGGAGAATCCTACTTGGTGGCCGCGCACTTCAATTGAAGCTCGACTCCGTGATAATCGCGGACGAGATGCAATATCAACGTATGAATGACTATCTCGAGGACCAAGTGTCAGCTGTCATTGCCCCTATTTTCCCTTGTCAGCCCGTGTTTTCCCATTTTGCTTTCTCTAGGGTTATTTGGACCCTTAATTATACCACCAAAACACCATTATTATACCACCTATTCTCCACTTTATCAGGCGAAGCAATTGGTATAAAATAGGGCTAGGAATATTTATTTGCCCCTATCTAGGGCCTTATTATTATATATATTAGGGTATTATATACCATTATTTATCAATAAGACAATTTAGCCCTAAGTATATTTAACAGTTATAAGCCCGGATTACGCTATTAGCCTACTATATTAAACTTATTTAATTAGTTTGCTAAGCTATTACTATAACTATTCAATATTATTAGGTTTAAATAAATATAATTTATATTAAAATCGCTTTTAAACTATTCAAATATTCCCGAACGCAAAATATCCTTAATATTATATCTTCTATTATTATTATTCTTATATCCTTTATATTTACCGGTACGAACAATTAGTTTCAATAAATTTTAAATATCAAGAATAAAATAATATTTGCCAAAATCTAATACTTTATTAACCTTAAAATACTTAAGGAATTTTCCTATTTATTATTAATATTTTTTATTATATTATCCGTAAAACAAATAAGTAAATAAGTTAAATATAAAAGCTATATACTTAAAGAAGTATACAGAATATTCAATACCAAATATAATCGTAAAAAGAAATATTATTTAAACTAGGTAAAAACTATACGAATTTTATAAATTAATATTAAAAAATTAATCTTTATAAATCTTATTATATACCTCGTTAATTATATTATTCTTTATTAAGCCCTCAAAAGCCTTAAATATTAACTAATACTTATTATATAAATACGGTATTTCAATATTAATAAGGAATATCGAGTATTATATATTAGAAAGACTAAAGGCTAAAATATAGAATTCTGATTAAACAAATAATAAATACTATTTTCCAAAGCTATTAAAATTAAATATCTTAACTTCTAAATAACGATAGCAAAGATCAACTTTATCAAAAATATTAGCTTTATAAATTAAGATTAGTTTAATATAATTAAGGTATATTTTGATTGCAAAGAAAATAAAGAAAAGTTTCTATTAATTTTTAAAAAACTTATATAAAAAATTAAATAATTATATAAAATAAATAAAAAGATAGTTTACTAGGCAGGAATATCTTTATCTTTTGTTATCCTATAAGGGAGACTTCCGAGAGAATAATTTATATAATATAATAATATTCCTATTCCTAAATACCTAATCGAAGAGATATATTATTAGTTTGCTAAATATTATTATTTTAATAAAGCTTCTTGCTTAAAAAATTAAATTTTAAATATTATATATATTAAGAAGGCTAAAATACTTATAAAAAATAGTTTTTTTAAAGAAAGAGTTAAAAGAGCTATTATTAATCAAAAAACGTTTAAAGAATATTTTTTAATTCTTATCCTATTAAAATTTTTAATAAGCCAAATATAAATATTATTAGCAAGGCCTTATACCTTTGTAATAATTTATATAAATAATAAAATATTAAAAATAAAAATATTTACAAAATAAATAATAGGAATCTTATTATTAAGGCTTTTTATTAAGTAAATATTATTTTATTTTCTAGCTATATTTTTTAACTTTTATAACGATATATTATTCAACGCCTAAATTTTGGACTCTAATTTTAATATATATTTATATAATAATTGAGACTATTTCTTCTATTAACGATTATTTACTTTTAATAATATAATTATTTTAAAGAAAATATTATATAAAATTAAAGCTTTTGAAATATATAAAATTAGTATTCTAATATTTATTAGGGAATATAATATAATCGAGCTCTAAAATATAGTTTTAATTCCTAATTTTATAACTAATTTAATATTTTTTAATAAGGCTAATTAAGTTAATATTTATTAGAATATTAAAAGTAATATATTTTATATAATAAAAGATAATTATAAGGATTATTTCTGCAAACTCTATTAATATTAAAGTTATTAACTTTTATAAACTAATTAATTAGAAGCTTAGGATTTCCCAGAAAAATCTGCTATTATAGCTATATTAGCAAAACAATATAAATCTAAAAACCTTCGATTACTAATCGAGGCTATATTACTATATTAATATTTACTAATAAATTATCCTAGCCCTAAAATAATTGCAATATTATTAAAAAATATTATTAAAATTAAGCTTATTACTTTATTAATCCGGGGCTAATTTAAGGTATATTAATTATATTATTTTTTTAAAGCCAAAAAGATTATTTTTTGTTATTAAGACTATAAATACAAAGCAACAAACCTATTAGAACGTATTTATTATAACCTTATTCTTATTGAAAAAGGATTTAATAGGTATAAATAGCTAAACTATTTCGTTTGCCTTATTATCAAATATTATTAGGTATAAATTTATTATATAAAGGATTAAGCTATTAAAATAGTAGAATAAATAATCTATCTGGCTAAATAACAATATAACTATTTAATCAAATACTTCTATAGCGATAGCGAACCTTCCTTAGGAAAATTATTTGATATATTAATATAAGAAAATATTATTATTATAAAGTTAATAGCCTTATATATTATAAAGTAGAACAATTTATTTAAATATTTTAAAAAAGTAATTATAACAAAAAATAAATATATACGAATAGCTTCAAAACTTCCTTATAATTTATAGCTTAAAATTACGTTAATAATAATATATCTCCTTAATCGGATATTAATTAAAATATTTAATAATAAAATACTATTTAAGGCTCTCTATTATATAAAGCTATTATTAATTTACTTTTATATTTTCGGTTATAAAATATATCTATTTATATATTCAGAAGTTCTTAAACTTTTAAAGCTTTAATAAAGAGCCTATTTAAGTTATTTTATTAATTATAATTTACGAAATATCTTTAGGGTATAAGTTCTAAATAAAAAATATATTATTCGGGTTAAGAATATTTTATTTAATAAAAACTATTATTATAACCTTATAAATATCGATTTAAGCTTATTACTTAATAACTCGGAGCTTAATAAAGTTATAAATATTATTAATAAGGAAATTAATTAGTTATTAACTAATAATTAATTATTAAATAAGATAAATAGAATAAACTTATTTATTAATAATATTAACGTTGTAAATTAGCTTTATTACCAAATTTCGCTACTAACTCCAAAAACAACGACTATTACTTTATTAACCCTAACCAATTATTTTTACCCTATTCTTCCTACTCCTCTATTAAGTAATACCTTAGGAGGAATACTATCAGTCTATATACCTGCTATTAAAGAGGGGGAGATATTAAATTAAAATATTAAAAATATTAAAAATACAATATTAAGCCAAAATATTAACAATATATTAAAAAGCTATATTTTAGAAAATAATATTTTCGTTATATTATTATTATTATTAATATTATATTAATTTTATTAGTTTATAACAAATCTAGCTCTTAAAAGTTCTGAAATCTTATTAAGAATAATCGAAAATAATATTTTATCTTTTAGAATATAAATAAGAAATTATTATTATATTTATATATTAGCTATTGCAAATCTCGGTTAGGATATAAAATATTATTTAATTTTTATAAAAAACTTTAATTTTATCAAATATTTATATTGCAATAACTTTTTATTAAAGTTAAAAAGCTAGAAAACTTTAATAAAATATTCTTATAGCGATACTTTTATATAAGTTATATATAAAGAATATATTAGTTTTAATAATAAGGGTATATTTTAAGCAAGCTTTAAACCCTAGGGAATAAATACTCTCCCCTTTATTTAAGTTTTTAAATACAAATATAATAAAGATAAATATTTAAAAAGATATAAAGCTTGTTTATATATTAAAGGAGATTTATAATAAATAAAATAAGAAATAATTATAGCTATTTTAACCGTTAAAATCTTAAGAGTATTTATAGCTATTATAGCTGCTTTTTCCTTTGAATCCCGTTAATATAATATAATTAACGTTTTTATTAATAATAATATTGATAAGGAGATTTATATTTATTATTTTAAAGGTATTAATCCTTTAAGGGGATAAAGTATATTATATAAATATCTTTTGCTTATAAAAATATTATATAAATTAAAAAGATCCTTATTATTTTGGTTTTAGGATATTATTAAAATAATAAAATATCTTAATTTATATATAATATTAGAAGTAGAATACCTTTTTATTAATAATTAGTTAATTGTATTTTTTTATATCAATAATTTTATAATATTATATAAGAAATAATATTAAGTTAAATATAATATTTTTGAAATATTTTTCTTTAATATATATAAACTTCGGTATTTAAAAGAATTAATATAATTTATTAATATATATATTACTAGAAATCGCTTTATCAAGTAAATCTGGCTAAGTTAAGATTTATATATCGAAAAAGTAACTAACAAATTCCCTTCTGGAAATTATATTCTATTAAAAATACTATTATTAATAGAAGAAATCCTTCTATATAAATATTAAGCTACCCCTAAACAAATATATTTATATTAATAATATATTAGCTCTATTTCGTTTACTGCTATTATTATTAAATTAAATATTATTTTTATTAATTCTTGATTTGCTTAATTCCTTCAAAATTTATCTTTTTATTATTTAGCTTTAATTAATTAATTAATAGTATATTTACTCGCTATTAAAATACTTGCAATTGAATATAATAGTTAAATATAAAACGATATTTTTTTATTAATATTAAATACTATATTTGCTAATAACTCTATTATTAGGAAAAGCTTATTCGGCTATTTTTTCTAATTATATAATAGCTTTATTAATTAGAAAGCTTCAAAACAAATTACTGTTATTATATTTAATATTAAAGTTAAATTGCTTATTTTTAATAAAATAACTCAGTAAATAATTTAATAAAATAAATTTTTCGAATATATATATTTTTAAATAGGCCAAAATATTGTTATTATTTATAATAATTAGCAAATATTAAACCTCGTTAATCGACTTACTTCTAAGCTATTTATATATCTTAAGTATATTAATATATATTAATATTAGCTTTGTTAAGAAGTTTAGAATAATTATATTGCTATTAAATAAATCTTTATAGCCAAAATATTAATAAATAGCCTTATTAAACCCCTTCCTCGCCAGAAATATAAGGAATTTATTTGTATATTATAGTTCGTTAACTTGAATAGTTATATAGCTTTATTTATTAGTTAGATAAAATTATAATAATAGCCAGATTATTATTATCCTAGGGGGGTATATTAGCTGTTATTGCCCCTATTTTCCCTTATCAGCCCGTATTTTCCTATTTTGTTTTCTCTAGGGTTATTTGGACCCTTAATTATACTACCAAAATACTATTATTATACTACCTATTCTCTACTTTATCAGGCGAAGCAATTAGTATAAAACAGGGCTAGGAATATTTATTTGCCCCTATCTAGGGCCTCATCATCATGTATATTAGGGTGCTGTGCACCATTATTTATCAATGAGACGATTTAGCCCTGAGTGCATCTGACACCAAGGCATCGAGGTTCCAGTACGTGCCCTCAACGGAATGACAACCTCGTTCTTCAAATCCTGCAAAGCATTCATCGCAGAGTGCAAAGCCGAGAAGCTCCCAAGATACGACGTCGAAGTACGACTATACTTTGGGAACATCGCGCGTCTCAATCGGTCACTCGGCTCGAACGTCGCATCTGACGCCAACCGCAAAGCAATCGAACACGTCAATCATGCCAAGGAACTCCTCAACGAAGCCGAGAAAATGTGTCAGTCAAGCTTTTCCAACGCCGACGGTCTTCGCAAAGCGGTCGAACAAACACTTCAACAGCTAGGAAAGGAGTGGTACGAGGAAGTGAGCAAAGACGAGCTCGCTGCGATCAAAGCAGCCATGCTGAGCGGACCGAGGGGCATGGCTACCCACTCCGGTCATTGGTACAACTGTGAGAACGGACATCCTTTCGCTATAGGTGAATGCGGTATGCCCATGGAGCAAGCTACTTGTCCAGAGTGTGGCGCACCGGTTGGGGGGCAGCATCATAGAGCTGTTGGGGGTGTCACTCGGGCGATGGAGATGGAGGATTGGGGATGATGATGTGGAGGATGAGTGCTGAGCGCGGAATTGGCGACAGAGTCATCGAGCTGTTGCAGGTGTGGCGAGGATAGATGAGGTGGATGCTGAGTGGAACCAGGGAGGAGATGCGTTGGGTTGTGTGTCGTGTGGGAGAGAAGATTCAGTGAGAAGCGCCAGAGAGAAGGGAGCTGTACATTAGCTTAAATGTGGAAACAAAACAATCCTCTCCAGAACGATTCGAAATGAAGTGAGCACAGCCGCACGTGTCCACAAGTCAATACCCATAAAATCCGATGGTTGTTGAAGTTATCCCAGGTACCTTGCCTACACATGCACGATGCCTAAACAGTATCGCCGCATCAACCCCCTAGATCCGAAAGTCAAACAAGGCAAGCACAAGCCAGCGTACCCATTCCCCATAACCCGTTTCAAACATGAAGATGCCAGCGCAAAGGAAGAGCACGCTGATGATGCCACCGTATTCCACGTCCATCAATTCATATATACATCACCTGCCTTTTCTACAAAGCATAAACCCTCCCAACACCCATCTACCCCGCGTTCCCCTTCCCCTTCCCCTTCTCCCTTCCCCTTTCCCCTCCCCCTTTCCCCTCCCCCTCCCCTTCCCCCATCACCACAAACCCAACCTATCCAATCCAACCACATCTCCACCCAGAATTCCACGACAACCATTCCACCAGCAACCCCTCATCTATCTACCCCGCCGTGCCCCTACCAGTACAATGCCACTTCCCCTTCACCGTAAACTCGCGTAGGAACAAGTCATGCATATGGCTACAACAGCTAACCTCCAGACTATTACTCGTCCCGGCCGTATCCGGGCCCTTGGTGCCATAATCGTCCAAGCATTCCACACCCAACCTGCAATTCCACCATCAGCGGGGCCGCTCCTCTCGCGCTCAAGGAGGCGGGAGACGGGGACTTACGGGGAGGAGAAGGTGAGGCCGCCGATGGTCCAGTCGATGGAGGTGCCGGCGTCGGTGAGGTTGAAGTCTTTGGGGTCGCCTTTGGCGCTGTTTTTGATGTTGGCGGGGATGATGGTGATGGGGTTTGCGAGGACGCCTGAGGTCGTCCAGGAGGCGGGGTTGCGGTCGCCTTGGATGTGCCATTCGTGGCTGTTGATGTCGGGGACTATTACGACGCCTTTGACGTCGAATATTTGGAGGCTGGCTCTGTGGGGAGGTGGTGGGTTAGTTTGGGGGGGGGGCTTGGGGGTGGAGACGCGGGTGCTGGGGTTTTAGGGTGGGGGAGGGGGAGGTACTGGTAGGGGTAGTAGAAGTTTTTGTCGTTGCCTATGTTTGGTGCTATGCTGTCTGTGGCTTCTGGGTTTGCTTCTCCGTACTTGAGCTCGAAGGAGCAGTCCCCGTCGAGAGTCCATGTGTATGTTGTTGAGCTTGTGGTTCCAGGGTTGGTGAGGGGGCCGCTGTCGCGGGCGACGAGGGAAGGGTCGATTTGAGGAGGGTTGAGGGGACTGGCGGTGGTGGTGGTGATGGTGATGTAGAGGAGTATGAGGGTTTGGACAACGGCTTGTATGATTGCTTGCATCTTGACTGAGGGAGAGGGGTGCTGAGGGATCTATTCGTTGATGATGACACAGAGGGATGATGTAGAATCTCTTCAGGGAGAAATCTGGCTTTAGATGAAATAGCAAGCGGAGAGCCTTCAAAGAACAAGCCGGGGAGCGTGGGCTAACACTGGATAAGTATGCAGATAACAGTCCTGAAGAACGAGTGTGGGTTGAGAGGGGATAGAAATCGGGCTGCTTGCAAGGCACATGCTTAGTAGATGAGGCCTAAGTACAGGTTTTCTTACTCGAACCATCTAACTCAAGGGACATTGCTGTCTTTAAGTGATTGCGTTTAACACATTCGCTTTTCCCTGATACAGGCTGACACAGTACAGCAACAATAGACGGTTCAGGAAAGAGGTCCTTTCATCGTACATGGTAGGAATCTTTATCAAAGTACCCAACTCGGCCATCGCATACTTTTCCGCGATAGGAAGTATTGCCAAATAAGAATGTGCGCAGCCTCAAGATAGGATTTCAGGGGGTCTGCACATTCAAAACGCCAGACTCGAAACACACGGAGTGGAGTTTGGAAAACAAGCACTCAAAATTTGGAGTTCAAAAGCTTGCCAACAGCAGTAGAACAGCGCCGTCACTTGTATCAGATAAATTTGAGTATCTTGTTGGGAACATTGTTCGACCAATCGAAAGGCTGTCTCACAGAAAGGTTTAGATTGATTTCCAGCGCAGTGTAGGAGGTTGTCGGCGTTCATTGCTTTCCGATGCTACTGCATCCACGTCTTTTTGCAAAGGGCAATCAAACTCGGACACGGAGGGCTAGGTATAATTTCAATTTCTCAACCTGAGTATCCGAAACAGTTGCCGTGTGGAGTACTTTGGACCGAAACACTCTGCACTTACAGCTCAAATGCGATGATACCATGATGGAAAAACAGTGGTGATGAAAGGCAACCATGGGCCATGTCTGACAGTGTAAAGGAAATACTTAGGTTCAAGTGTCGTTGAAATTACAGACTCCAAGCTGAGCTACTCCAAAGATAAGTCAATAAGTCTTACATTCTGGGGTTAAGGGGTCAAGTGTATGGCTCAGCATTGAACCCCTCTCGAAAAGGTATTGTTACACAAGTGTCATCAAGTATTGAGACGAATGGAAGTAAATGAAGGAGGAGAAGAGCGAGGCGTGCGAGGTAGCAGATTGATTGCCCAATTGGCCTCCCCGTGCGCTACCCGGCGCGGGAGAAGCTACTGTAACTAACGGAGAGACAGAGTCCAAGCAACGGTCTTGACGCAGCAGCAACAACCGACGCCACGAGCTTATCCTCAAAGATGCTATGCCCAAATACCTCTCCACAAACCCAACCTTCTACCCCGCCTACTGCTTCTCCCTCTCCCCAACCTACAATACCTGGGCCCGCCTAACCTCTGCAGACGTCCATGCCTTGAAGGAACTTTCAGGCTTCGAAGGTATGCATCAACGTATCCCTTCTGCTCCCGCGTTGCTTGAAGGTCCAGGGTGTCTTCTACTTGAAGCGTGGGCTGACTGCGCCTCTCCTTCTAAGGGCAAAACCTCTACTTTCACACCAACCACCCAATACAATGGATCCGCCTTGTGGGCGTCATCGTTGCTCTCGATGTTTATCCTACACGCTGGATCATGATCCTTGATGATAGCAGTGGTGCTACGATTGAAGTTACTTGTGCCTTGGCTTCGGTGAAAGATAAAGACGCATTGGCTGTCGAGAGTACAAATGGACTGGGTAAGATATTGGGGAAGGAAGAGGAGGCTGTGAAGGGTCTTACGGCCACGGGTCGCGAGATCGATTTAGCGGGATATGATGTAGGCTATGTTGTAAAGGTGAAAGGGGGAATCGGATCGTGGAGGGGGGAGAAACAGGTTACGTTGGAAAGAATTGGTATGCCTTTTCCCATCTGGCTCTCTTCGACTTCTTTCGTGCCTTTGGTCCCCATATCCCCCCACCATTTCATCTAGCCAATACTCATGCGTCTTCTAAGCGACCATCTCCACTACTAATGAAGAAGCCGCCGCCTGGGTCGAAACCACTGCCTTCCGCAAGGACATACTCGACAAACCGTGGGTAGTCAGTGAGAAAGACGAGACGCACGCTAAGAAGAAAGCCGAGGGTGGGAATAGAGAGCGAAAGGCTATGGAAGAGCGGAAACGGAAGAAGACCAGGAAGCGCGAAGAGGAGCGGAGGAAGAGGATCCAGGAGATGGAGAAGAGAAAGGAGGAGGCCGAGAGAGATAGGGAGAGAATACTAGAGCTGGAGAAGGAGAAGGAGAAGGAGAAGGAGCTTGACAGTGCCCAGAATATGAGAAAGAGGAGGAGGGATGAGGAGAGGGCGGAACGGGAGAGGCTTTTTAGAGAGATGCAGGGAGCTAATGGGCTTCGTAGGCCCAATGGGATGGACGAGGGAGCAAGCAAGAGTGCAGGCCGAGGGTAGAAACAAGTTTTTACAGGATACGGTCATAGTGTATGCTGGCATCAATGCGTAAGCGACTGGGAATTCCTCGGCGCAGGGCACGGATCAGTGTTAGAATACCCTTGTGCGTGAAATAGCCTCGAGTAATTGTGCTTTTGGTTGAGGGTTATTGATACACACTCATGTATTGCGTGATACTTAAGAAGCAAAACGCCAGATCAATTCGGCGTTTGTTGTATTGTACGTCCGTAGGTAGGCAGTAATCGAGAAAAGGGGCCTGGAAGGCTGCCGTTCGGGATTGATGCCTACATCCACACGTATTTAACCCGAAGCATCTAGCGCAATTGCTTGCTCTGAACATCACCTCCCAATTTCAAGAGTCCCATACTTGAAAACACAACGCGCCTTCATACCAGTTTCCTCAAGCTGGGGCCATTATTACCTTTCTATTACCATCCTTAAGCGAAGCTACACGTTCCAAATCGAATTGGACTGCTGCTCAAATTCAGCAGCCAATTCGACGCAGCGCGTCGGACATGACTCTTCGCCTTTCATGTTTCAACACTTTCCTTGACAGCCATACTTCATCAGGAACACTCTTCCACTCCGTCGCTGTGATCGCCAGCGTTGTCATCAGTCATGGCTTTCTTCGGGCAGAACAACAATAATCAGCAGGGCACCGGCTTCGGAGGCTTCGGGTCGAACAACAATAATTCAACTTCAGGTGGGTCGTATCTCATATTCCTTCTCACTGCTGGATCTGGTCGATGGCCTCACAACAATGGCCTCTTCGAGCTCTCCGCGCAATCCACGATGGCATACATCTGATACCTTCATCTCTACCACCTAGGCTTTGGCCAGCAATCTACTTCAGGTTCAGGCTTCGACAGCACGGCAACCCTTGTGGGTGGTAATTCGAACTCTGGAAGTGGTTTTGGAGGCTTCGGGTCAGGAGGTACGTCTTTACTGGGACTGTCTCGGATCATATCTTAGGTCACACCACTTCCTCTGGGGCTCCGGGCTTCTACCTGCTTCTCTGCTTCAGTGATACAGGTGGTTTGGTGCCTCTCCTCTCTGCTGTACTCTCTTCGCGCTACCAAGCGGTTGTAGAAGGGAGTGAATCAAGATGGCAACTAGATCCAACACTCACTTACCGCGACTTCAAAGCATTCGAGAGAATCAGGTGAAACTTGGGCTAACCGGAGATTCTACTACAGGTGCGACAGGTGGCTTCGGCTCTACTACCGCTAACAACAATTCACCCTTCGGCCAGCCTCGACCTGCGTTCGGCGCTGCGACCACCACGACCGGAGGAGGCGGCCTCTTTGGTGGTGGAACAGTTACAGCAGGGACCACTAGTGGCTTTGGTGGCTTTGGTAGCACGAACAACAACAGTACCGCTACTGGTGGAACCTTGTTTGGTTCAGCACCAAAACCAGCGTTCGGTGGTGGCAATACCGGAGGTGGGCTATTTGGAAGCACAAACACTGCTGGGGGTTTTGGGACTACCAACAACAACCAGACCACCAGCGCGTTCGGAGCTCCCATAAGCTCTGCTCTCGGCCAGAACAATGCCGAATGTCAAGGTACCGGCAGTACGCCATTCTCAGCGTCTACCGAGAAAGAGGGCGCCAGTAGCATGACCAATCACTTTCAGAGCATCAGTTTCATGGCACCTTACAAAAACTTCTCATTCGAGGTAAGACAAATTCACTTGTTCTGACAGCAGCGATTGCTAACATTACGAAGGAATTGAGACTTGCAGACTACAACCAAGGTCGACGTTTTGGAAATGCCAATGGCCAAGCTGGTGCGTTTGGAACTACCAATTTCGGACAAGCAGCCGGGGGGTTTGGTCAGCCGCAAAATACCACTGGAGGCTTTGGTCAACCAGCTGCTCCAGCAGCGGGGGGATTGTTCGGTCAAGCTGCAGCCACAAGTTCACCTTTCGGTACGTCTCAGCCAGCACAGAGTGGTTTTGGCACCACTACCAATGGTGGTGGCCTCTTCGGCCAGTCAAAGCCGGGCGGTCTGTTTGGTACGACCTCGGCTCAGCCAAGTACTGGTCTGTTTGGCACAACGAACAATCAAAATACAGGAAACACTGGGGGAGCTTTCGGGACTGGCGGAGGAGGGTTATTTGGGAACAATCAGCAAAACCAACAGCAGTCAAAACCCTTCTCATTCGGCGGGACGACTGCTACAGCTGGTGGATTTGGTGGAACCAATACTGGATTCGGCGCCAACAATAGCAACAATACCACCGGTGGCGGTGGCCTCTTCGGACAGACCACTCAAACAAGCAACGCTTTCGGCCAGCCGCAACAGCCTGCCCAGAATGCCAGTCCTTTCGGTGGATTTGGTCAGACGAATCAGAATCAGAACAACACGACCTCTGCCTTTGGAGGCTTCGGTCAGCCACAGAACCAGGAGCAAAAACCAGGTGGTCTCTTCGGCACTTCACAACCTGCAGCGAATGCCGGCGGAGGCTTGTTTGGCAACAACAATAACCAGCAGCAGAGCACCGCATCAGGAGGCGGCTTCGGGAGCAACAACAACAATCAGACCTCTTCGCTCTTCAACAAGCCAGCTACCGGGGGAGCGTTCGGTACTGCAAACACGAACAATACCAATAATGTTGGTGGCCTATTTGGAACAGCATTTGGGACCAATAGCAATAACCAAAATCAGCAGAATCAGGGTGGAGGGATATTTGGCAACAATGCAAATCAACAGCAAAAGCCAGGTGGTCTCTTCGGCAACATTAATACTGGCGGCGGTAGTCTCTTCGGGACTGCTGCGAATAATAATCAGCAACCATCAGGCGGCATTTTCAACTCGGGAGGGTCTAACAATCAGCAGCAGCCGCAGCAGGGTGGAGGCCTCTTTGGCAACTCCGCTGGCAACAATGCCACGAGCCTATTTGGAAATTCGCAACAGCAACCACAGCAGCCTCCGCAACCGAATTTCTTCCAACAGTCTCAATCACTACAAACTTCGATCCTCGATCCCAACCCATTCGGAAGCCCGTCAATCTTCACGGGTTTGCCCCCCCCACCGCAGACAGTGACGGGACCTTTGGCTACACCGATAAGCCCAGCAAACAAGGCGAAGAAGAATGCCATCCTACCACGCTACAAAATGACCCCGAATGCTTCACTACTCCATACGCCGCAGCGACGTGGATTTGGCTTCAGCTATTCAACCTATGGAACACCTGGCAGTGTATCAAGCAACGCGAGCACACCAGGCGGGATGAGCAGCAGCCTACTTTACGGCAGTGTTGGTCGAGGAATCGGCCTCGGAAAGAGCCTGTCGACGAGCAATCTTCGGGGCACTTATGATTCTGACGCTGGGAGTATCCTTACGCCAGGTGCTTTCTCGGCTGGCAGCTCGAGATACGGTGGAGCGGGAAGCATGAAACGATTGATAATAGACCGGACGCTACGTACAGATCTCTTCGGTGATAGGGGATCATCAGCAGCATTACCGAGTCCGGAGAAGGACCGACAACCTGGTATTCTCAAGAAGAAAGTTAGCTTCGATGCTAGCGCATTGGGTGGCAACGGAGAGAGGCAGAATGGCACGCAAGCCCATGGTGCTAACGACAATGAGTCGAGCTTTTCCGCCACTCCCAGTGCGGAAGAGCAAGGATATCTCCGAACGGCACGTCCTCAGGCCAAGTCTGAGTCTAATGGGAGTACAACTCAGCCCGAGATGGAGCAAGTGAGAGGCAACGAGCTTGCGATTGTCCACGAAGACGAAGCTGCGGAGCCAGCGAACGCCGGAAATTCGACAATTTCGGTTACTAGGACACAAGAAGATCAGGAAGCAGGCGATTATTGGATGAGACCATCGAAGTTGGAGATTGGGAGGATGTCCAAAGATCAACAGCGACGTGTCTCGGGTTTCAGCGTTGGACGCGAGGGATGTGGTCATGTCGAGTTCAACATGCCTGTCGATCTCACATTGACACCACTGGATGACATATTCAATAATGTTGTTGTCATTGAGCTTCGTTCATTGACCGTCTATCCAGACCAATCTAGGAAGCCGGCGCAGGGTAAGGGTCTCAATGTGCCGTCTACAATCTATCTGGAGAACTCCTGGCCTAGACAGAAGGATCGAACGACTCCCTTACACGAGAAGAACGGCCCACGCTTCAACAAGCACATTGACCGTCTTCGCAAGGTGGGTGGCACCGAATTTGTGAGATATGAGAAAGATAGTGGCATTTGGGTATTTAAAGTGCCGCACTTTACAACCTACGGATTCGACTACGAGGACGATGCGAGCGAGGGCGAGAGCTTGCATACTAGCATGCTAAGCGAGCCTCCGGATACTCCAACACCCAAATCGCGTGCCAGCAGCAACAATAAGACTCCCACAGCGAGTGCGTTGACACAGCGCTCCTTTGCCTCGACCAACGAATCATCCCACGTAGACTCTAGCCTAGATGACACCTTTGCTTTCCGGAAAAAGGCCCTTCTTCCTGGAGCGTTCGAAGAGGCACCTGCCATCGAGGAGACAGATGATCATGAGATGCAAGGAGTCAACAACACCGACCAGTCTTTTTTAGATGAGCGCTTGGCCGCCTCGCCTTCGGATAGTGGCGAAGACGAGCCAAGCGAACTAGGAAGTGGCAACGGTGAGGTCTTGGATCACTCTTTGGTGGTTCGCGACGAAGATGAAGAGGAAGTCGGAGATGACGACATGGAGATGGAGATGGCAGGAGCGTTCCCTCTGGAGGAAGAGGCCGTTGCGCCGGCCTTTGGTACGCCCGGAAGGGGCGTCTTCAGTATGAGTGGAGACTGGGCAGAAGAGTTACAAAAGACTGTCAGCCCGAAGAAGCAGGATCGACAAGCCCTTCGTGAGACACAAGCTTTAGTCCTGGAGAATCGAGACATCAGTCGTGGCACGACCCCACGCGCGAAGGGACGCTCAAAGGGATCGAAGCCAGAATTAGCAACGAGCATTGACCTGATGAATTCACTATTCGGACAAGACCAAGCGAGGAGGAGCAGACAGGGCACTAAGCAGACGGCGAAAGGCACGGGATTGAAGGTTCGATCCCCATTAATTTCTACTTGATCATTTCGGCGCTTTAGCATCACGGAAGATCGCGAGGCAAAAAGATACAGACTGGCAATTGCATGCATGAATGTACGTAGCAATTCAATGAAAATCTAGCTGAGACATGATTGCTTCTAGTGGCCCTACTCGAAGAAATCCAAAACCAATGACGATGCAGAGGATGGCATGACCGAACAAGACCGGCAGTGGCATGCATCTTATAAGCCGAGCTGGGGTCCCGGTGATATCTTGTTATACGCGATTCCTGGCAAAGTTGGCGTCTCACAACAGAAGTCCACAAACACAGACACCATGATGAACCATCGAAATAACGTGCTTGTGTCTCAAGGCAAGGACATACGCTTTGCTAGGCTTGCAGTCACTCTCAACGTAAGCTTCCTTTGTTCTGCAAATACCGCTCAACCTTCAACACGGGCTGACGATGTTTTCAGCTGATCACTGACACGCTCCTTCAACAACGTGCCAATACCAAGTACGCCTGCGACGAAGGAGTTCCGATGGCTCAGCTCCAACAAACTCCCTTCAAAGATATTGCGTTACGAGTTGCGCCTGACTCTGAATATGAAAAACTTGTCTGGACGCTAGCCTCTATCCTCTTCGATGACCAAGACAGCGAAGCATACGGCGTGCCTGCCTCACTGGGTGCGCAATTCGACAACCGTATTCGCAAAGATCGCTTGATCGCATTCTGGGAGAAGCTGTCTGACACCTCGGCCACGACGGCCGCCGGCGAAGCTCCCAACGCCGAAGAACGTGCCCTCGCCTATCTATCTGGCCACAGAATCGTTGACGCATGTGACACGCTAGTACAAGGCAAAGACTTTCGGCTTGCCACACTCGTTGCTCAGATCGGTGGTGATCAGCTCGTCCATGAAGACATCAGCAACCAGATTTCAGATTGGAGGACATTGCAAATACTCTCTGAAATGACCGAGCCCATACGAGCTCTCTACTCCCTTGTAGCAGGCAACACCTGCATCTGCGAGGGCGCAAAAGCCCTGGGCCCCGAAGACCGTGCCTGTACCTTCGTCATCAGCCAGCGTTTCAACCTAGACTGGAAACGCGCCTTTGGCCTACGCCTGTTCTACGCGATCAAGACCTCTGACCCCATTGAAGAAGCTGTCAAGATCTTCTCAAACGATCTAATATCAGATGAGCCCGCCAAACCCTTTCCTCCCTTCGCTTCCGCCAACCCATCCCAGCCAGACCACTGCGAGGACCTCCTCTGGGGTCTCCTGAAACTCTACGCCGCATCAAAAGACTGGCTCCCCCTCCAGTCCCTTGCTTCCATCATCGCTCCCTCGAACACTTCTTCCCATGCCCTTGATGTTCGCCTCTCCTTCCAACTCTACCACGCCCTGTCCCTCCGCTTTCCCGCAACCACGAACCCTGCCGCGGCGGACACGTTGGCTATAAATTTCGCGTCCCAGCTCGACGCCAAAGGCGAATGGCTCTGGGCCGTCTTCGCTATCCTGCACCTCTCCTCCGCCGAGGCCCGGAAGCAGGGTATTCAAGAGCTGCTCGCGCGACACGCTGGGGATATCACCGCCCCCTCCTTCAACACGAGCACTTCCTCCTCGGATTACGATACCTGGCGCGTCCTCACTGCCGACCTATCAGTTCCCAAGCCCTGGATATACCAAGCTCTCGCCTTGCATGCGCGGGCTATAACTCAAGATCACGTAGCTGAAGTACGTTACCTCATTTTCTCAGGTGACTGGATCACAGCACATGATGTTTTCCGCCATGTAGTTGGGCCAAGTTGCGTGATTGAAGAGAACTGGACGACGTTGCAGGAAATCCTCGGCGCTTTCATGGACCGCAAGGAACGCATCAGTGAGTGGGGCATTGGCGGAGGCGTATATGAGGACTTCCTTCCTCTTATCAAGGGTAAGACAGAGAAGGAGAGCATAACACGATTGGTGGATGTACTTCCCGGCCTCGCGGGCCATGGGAGAGGCTGTGTAGGGTTTGAGGAGATGGTGGTGCTTCAGGAGATTGGAAATGTGGTTGGCAAGGCTGTTTTGAAGATAGGCGCTGAGGCTGTAAGTACCTCTTTTCCTTATTATGACCATGCTGTTACTGAAACCCCGTTTGCCAGGATATCGATCCTGCCACTACATTGAAGCTACCGCTCACCGACGATGCGTATACGCGCCAGAGCATTGAGCTGAGCTGGCGGTATTATAGGGCCATCATGCAAGGAAGGAGTTGAACGCTTAACTGATCAATCCGAACCCGGGGCATCATCCTTGGGGAACGTAGGTGATGGGTTTTCTACATATTAACTTAATTCAATTCAGCGCTTTGTGATGTGGAGGGAGGAGTATCAAGGTGGAAAGGGAGCGCATCGAAGCGAAGTTTGAACGCGGTGTCAAGCTTTTTGTACTACCAACAGCATAGGGGTTGGAGCAGTCGATAAGATAACTCATGGTTCCCTAAAGCCCTGTCACCTCAGAATAGAAATCACATAATGATCGCTCAGCCAGAGTGGGGGTCAAAAGCAAATGGACTGCTGCGGTTCAGGTATTGCGTGATGTCACAACTGTTACCCGGCGGCTCAAACTGGTGAAATAAACCATCCAAATACACCGAGGAACACTTCAATTCACTTAGATTGGCAAAACTTGAAGTAGATCCCAACAATCGATGAGTATTGGCATTTTGAGACCTGGAAATCTGGTCCCCAATTGACATCTCCGATCGGTGTGGTTGAGACCTTGACCCTTTTCGGCCGCTGAGGCACTACTTCTTCGACGCACTGCACTCATCCGATAGACCAATTCCGTCGCAATCAGCAAGCAGTATGGCCAGAGTTCTCGTCGTCGGTGCCACACGCGGTCTCGGTGCTTCCCTAGTCAAGCAATACGTGTCGACCGCATCAGCAGTCTTTGGCACAGGCCGCTCAGCCCACGCACCCGAATCATTCACAGATGCCGCCTTCAAAAACATCACCTTCATCCCCAGCATCGACATCGCTCAAGAGCAAGCCGGCCCAGAACTAGCCAAAGCCATCAAACCAGCCGTGCAAAGCCTCGACACTGTCATCATCACCGCCGGTTACTTCGGCACCGAATCCTTCGACCAGCCTTCCTGGGACGACGAGGTGAAGATGTACACCATCAGCTCGATCGGCCCGGTTTTTATCGTGCACTATCTGGTCAAAGCTGGGCTGCTGGCCAAGGGGAGCAAGATCATTCTCGTGAGCAGCGAGAGCGGGAGTATCACGCTGAGGCATGAGAGCGAGGGAGGGGGCAATTATGGCCATCATGCGAGTAAGAGCGCATTGAATATGGTGGGGAAGCTGCTGAGTTTGGATTTGAAGGAGAAGGGGATTGCGGTGGGGATTGTCCATCCGGGGTTCATGCGGACGGAGATGACAAAGGGGGTTGGCTTTGATAAGTTTTGGGATGATGGGGGCGGTAGGCTTTTCTTGTGGTAGACTGATGAGATTTGCGGTGCTGATGTGGTGTAGCTGTGACGCCGGATGTGGCTGCTGAGTCTTTGATCAAGTTCATCGAGAAATTCGATATCAAATCGACAGGCGAGTATTGGGCGCCGAGAGGACCGCGGTACGTCTTTTTCTATTTTCTTCTTCCTCAATATTTGACGCTCTGGTTGCTATTAAGCTTGCGTGGGCACCCTGAAAAGCCATCGCTCAATTTATTCAGCTTTGATATTCTTTACCTGCTAGTGCCTCTTTTCTGTATGTTTGATTGCTGTTCTTCAACCCTCCTTTGTCCTTTCTTCGCAGTAATGCAACACTCTTTGCATTTAGCACTCCGCATTCTGCATCAGTCAAAGTCTCTTTGGCTAAATTCCAGTTTAGAGACATCGGAACAGCCGAAGCAGTCTTAGGGAACAATCTGAGCACGCCTCTCCACTTGCCATGGTGAGCAATCTCGTAAGCAAAAGGGGACAATCATGGCATCACAAACGGGTATTTGAGAAGCTGGATGGTATCATGACTGAGTCACTGATATCTGATTTTGAGATGGCATGGTGATAGTGGGTTGGAGGTTGCTCTAGCATTTATGAAATCATGACTCTCTGTATCGATGACCTCTACGGCAATTGGAGATAGACACAACACAGCAAAATGTCCTCAAATCAGTGTTCACGAATGGAAACCCCAATTCATATATTATATGTATTTATGTCACAAATCAGCGTTGATCCACATTGGGGCTTACAGATACCCGAAAACCCGGAACCACCAGTCAAGATCATTCCTCCTGCACATATATTCATTATCGAGGAACGGGACCAATGTAACATCAAGAACCTGTAATTAAGGCTGGAGTCCCTCCACATTTATACACGATGTCCAAACATCCCTCAATTCCTCGCGGAGACCACCAGTCCTACATGCGCTATGCACTCTCGCTCGGCAAACTCGCACCCAGGAAACCCACCAACTTCCGCGTAGGCGCAGTTCTCGTCGATGAAACCACCGGCGACATCCTATCCACAGGCTACACGATGGAACTACCAGGAAACACTCACGCCGAACAATGCTGCCTAACGAAATACCAAACAGCTTTGGCTACCACTGCCGGTAGCCCGCAGCCCTCTGTCGAGCAGAGACTAGTCCTCTATACGACGATGGAACCGTGCAACCGACGTGCGAGTGGGAACGTTCCTTGCACAGAGACGATTCTTTTATTCGGCAGCCCCGATGGGGGCAGGGTCAAGAAGGTGTATGTGGGCTTACAGGAGCCCGAGACGTTTGTGGGGGCGAACGAGGGGAGGAGGAAGCTGGATGAAGGGGATGTGAGGTATGAGCATGTGGAAGGGTTGGAGAAGGAGGTTTTGGAGGTGGCTACGGCTGGGCATGAGCCTTGACGACTCTCAGCGTCTCCCAATCACTCAACGTTCAAGATCCCGTTTTCTCCAGGATTGATATTTCAATCACGTGCCGTCGCGTATCTAGATGATCGGCTAGATCTGCCGCTAGTGTTACGAGTACGAAGTGAAAATGACGGATCGTCGATGATGATGCAACGTTTTCAACGGTCATGACCAATGTTCGGACGCCCTGGATTTGCTTCATAAACAACAAAGATTCTCACATCTCCCCATGCGTCTGCCACTCTCCCCTTCAATTGCTCAGAACTCCTTCAGATCCTTGAAATCATCCAACAAGTTTGCATCTCTCAACTACCAGATCCAATCCTCACTCGTCCATTCGCACAAGATGTCTACAGGTAAACTTCGCAAATGATCTGAAGTAGAACGTACTGATTTCAAGCTGCAGCATCCGACCTGAACATTGAGAACACAAACATCAAAGCCGCCAGTGGAGTCACGCTGGACGAGCACCAGAAGACCCTCGTCGGCAGCGTTCTCGATGTCCGTACCCCCTCTCTCTTCTCGTTCCACCTCTAACAACCTCCAGCTCTTCGCCGGTCGCCCCTCCCTCAAAAAACTCCAACTTTGGGAAGACGATGGCGTCTTCGAAGACCCTATCACCAAAGCCGTTGGCCGCAAACAGTACGAGCCGCAATGGTACGGCTTGCAGACCGCGTTCAGCGAGATCGAGCGCCTGCATCACGAAGTCACCTCGGCCGGCAACCCCATCGCGATGGACTTGCGCACACGCTACGTCGTAAAGGGGATCAATAAGGAACAGACCATCGACAGCAAGATCAACATTTTCTACGACAAGACGACGGGGAAGATCACTAAGGTCGAGGATAAATGGGACGGGAAGTTGCCAGAGAGTTCCTTCCAGAATGTGAGTTTTGACCGATTGTTCAGTCCGTGGTGGTGGGTGCTGTATGTAGAGGGGTGGGTATGGTGGGGTTGGAGTTTTACGTGGGAGATGTGGTGGTGGCAGGTGGGTGTTGCGGCTGGTGGAGTGCAAGAGGTGTCGACAATTGCAAGGATGAATGCTGACCTTGAGGTGACAGGCTTTCCGTAAGATCAACGCCGTGACGGTACCGAAGATGGTTGGGGTGCCCAAGAATGATGAGGAGGATGCGAAGAGAGGCAATCAGTAGGAGTCACATGTCCAGCGCTCCCGGTTATCCCTGCCTACGAGCGGTTTTGTACTATTACCACCCCCTTGAAATCATTCTAAAAAGCATTCAACATACTTCCACCGGTGCCATATCTACCTTACCCCTCTGCTCTCCACTCCTAATACCCCCTTCCTACTTATCTTCAGTCCTCCACTTAATAGTTGACACACTTGTAATACTTCAGATTTTAAAACTTCTTCAAATAATGGAAATGTTGATTATGATAAAAATGGTAACTTTTTGAATTAATAATAAATGCAGTACGAATGACGGGTAATCCTCGGCGTTGGCGGCTGTAACCAGCGGCCAATTTGGAACGTGCAAAAAAAACCATACTGCACACGGAACTGCCTTTCAACGGCCCAATATTGAGCATATGGATGGCATGTCCACTTCGCGAGAGCATTCGCTGAAGCCAGCAATAGCTACTCCAACCGGCTGGATTGTGCACAAATTTGGGGGCACAAGTTTAGGGAATTTCCAGAGGAGGTCGCAGACATCATCAAGTATCGATAATATTTTGCAGAGGTTCAAAAATTCCTCCACTAACGGACGGTATATAAGTCTAACCTGCCGAGTAAGAGGACTGCTGTTGTATGTTCAGCAAGAAGTAGTAATACCATAAATGAGGGAACCACGGCAAGGCTCTTGCGCGCAGCGAAAATAGCGGGAAACATACATCAGTCGGGCGCAAGAGAAGAAGTCTTGAGCACTGTTCAAGATATCAAAAATGATCATCTTCAAGCTGCCGGTTCTTCACTGCAGTCTCCCCACTTTTTTCAGAGATACGAAGAGATGGTGAAAGCGGAATGTCAGTCTCTAGCAGAGGTCCTTCAATCAATGCGGCATACCGATAGAATCAGCCTAAAGGCAGAGAACGACATTATCAGCAAAGGGGAGAAGCTGGCATGCCCATATCTTACCATGTTACTTGAGGACCGTGGTGTTCCCGCTCACTATGTTGATTTGTCTGATGTGATTGCACGACACAACATCCCTACCAACACTGGAGAAAAGCACATGTATAATGCTTTGACGGGCGCCTTTCGCCAGGACGTCTCTACGTGCGGGGAAAAAGTCCCTGTCATTACTCGTTACTTCGGAAATCTAGCAGGTGGCCTTGTGCACAGCGTCGGAAGAGGGTATTACTCTCCTGCTCCACCCATCGGACTCCGGTAATATAATGTGTTATTGAATACTCAGATCTCGCTGCCGCACTTGTGGCAATAGGAATTTCGGCTGACGAATTGCAAATTTGGAAGAAGCTGACGGTAAGTTTACTGCTGATCCTCGAAAAGTCCCCACGGCTCGTCTCTTGCCCCTTTTCTCGCTCTCAGAGGCTGCCGAATTGACCTACTTTGGCTCTAAAGTTATACACCCTCATACTATGGAGCAAGTCGTACAGGCGAAGATCCCAATCCGAATAAAGAATGTCAATAATCCTCAAGGAACGGGTACTGTTATCGTGCCGGATTCCCCCAATGTTCAGGATACTATAACGTCAAGAGACTCTCAATTTACTTTGGCAGACTTGAATGTCTCCAAGGTACCAAAAAGGCCCACCACCGTCACTGTCAAGCGTTCCGTGATAATTCCAAATCTCTGCTCAAACAAGACGATAAGGGCGCACGGATTTCTTTCAAGGATCTTCCAAATCCTTGATACCCATTATCTTTCGGTCGATTTGATAGCATCATCTGAGATTCACATCTCCCTAGCGCTCGACTCGGAGCATCCAATCAGTTCTGGTGTATGTATCTCCCATGGAACTGATAAAGATAGCTCTGTTTCCGCCAACGAGCGATTGAGACGAGCCTGCAACGACCTCAAGGATCTTGGCGCTGCAAATGTTGACACGGATATGGCAATACTTAGCCTAGTTGGCCAAAAACTGAGAGCCATGATAGGCATCAGTGGGAAATTCTTCCGCGTGCTAGGTGAAAACGATATCAATATTGAGATGATAAGTAAAGGTGCGCGTTTACGGTTTAGAGGCATTAAATCAACGCAGAGCTAACTTTTGACTTTCAAGGAGCGAGCGAGACCAACATCTCGTGCGTGATACGGGAACGAGACGCCGACAGAGCGCTGAATATTGTGCACACTAGCCTTTTTGCGTTCTTCGAGTAAAGATCTGTATACGTAAAACGCGCCATTCAGAGCACTTGAGACAGATGGAGGCCCTGCCATCTCTTGGCAGTCAGTGCCAGGGAATAGCGTGCCCATTACCGTGTCCATTTGGCCACTAACCTGACATAAATGATACTTATTGCGAAAGACCAAATGCTGTGACAACAGTCAAACACTTGTCATCAAGGATTTTTATTGCAATCCACCATTTTGAGAATTGGCTCCAGCGCCGCCGTTTCTAGGCCTTATTAGGCCCTTTTTGCTCATTCATGGCCAACCGCCACCTAATCTACCATCATTCCATTTCATTTCCCCCTATCTGAGGGCATAATTGCCTCTTTCGTGTATATAGGGAGCCTTGCTCCATCGTTTTAGCAATCAGACGGTTTTCTATTCCCCTTGGTGGTGCAGCTTCCAACAACACTCAAGTCTGCGCTTCCAAGACCCGTATTTCGTTGGACTTTCCGATGCTAGTCGGTCCAACGCCAATGTATCCTCGTCCCTGTTTCGCTCGTACTCATCTTTGTTTCCATTATGCTTCTCGGTCCTGATCTGCACCTCCCCGTATTGTTCCAAAACTTCACAACCTCCATCGACCAAGGGCGTTAAAGTCATTCGTCGTTTGCGCTTCCTTGTGGCGAACATGGAAAGTTTGGAGGCTACCTTGGGATAGCTATCGAGAGTGCGAGCATTCTGGAACTCCCTGAGTGTCCAGCGCACTCAAGTGTTCAAGACCTTGCATTATTATTATTAGGAAAATGGCGCTCCTTCACCGGCTTGTGTAATTCCACCACGAGACAAACAAGATGTGCCGGTTGTGTAGCATCCACATTGGCAGAGTGATTCAGATCGACTGACGGGTGCTTATGGGAAAATACCCCGAAAGAGGTATTCTAGCTTGTAACTGTCAAAACAGAGGTCCAGCAACAACATCCTGTACAAACACTTCACCGTGCCCCCTTTACCTCAACCTCCTCAATCTCCAAATCAAAATCAGGATGCTGCTGATCCGGCAACATCCTCGCCAACTTTGTCCCCGAAACAAAACGGATCGTCCATGAAACGAGACGGAAGATCGTCCGAAGCAGCCAAATGCCCCAACTAGTCTGCGGGTTGAAAATGTACGGTGCATAGCCGCCAAGTGGTATGCTCTGAGCATTCTCCACATACGACCGCAGTCTCTTCTCATACATCTCAAACGCCACCGGATTTCGATTCCGTGACAATTCTTGCGCTAGTACCCAAGCACCCATGATCGCCAGCTGATTTCCTTCGCCGGTGAACGGAGACGGGGCCCAAGCTGCATCACCGAGGAGCACCACTCGGTTCCGAGACCACTTCTGGAGTTTGACCTGCACGAGCTCATCGGAGTAGAAATTTTCGGCCCTCATCATCTGCTCGATGACCCGTGGTGTTTCCCAGCCTAGGCCGCTGTACAGTTCAGCGAAGGCTTCCTTTTGCTTCCGTCTGTCGCCGGCAGCATTTGCTCGACGCAGGTTGGGAAGGTCGTCGTGAGCGTGGATGAGGTATACCGATGTCACCTTCGACTCCTTTCCTATTGGCCGCATCCACATGATTCGCCGGCCGGGGAAATGGCATAATTGGGAATAGGGCCAGTCTTGATCTTCTTTGGGAATCGAGAAGTATGCAACAAAGGCGCCGACGGGCTTGAAACAATTGACCTCCTCGGACGAGCCCATGACGAGCTGTCTCGTGCGGGATCTGACTCCGTCCGCACCGACTACGAGATCGAATTCCTCGGTCGTAATGGTTTTGTCGTTTCGATTTTCTAAGTCGACGATGACTTTTTCTTGCGTTTGTCTCAGGCTGTGGATGGTGGTCTCGAAGTGGTAGGTCACGTTGGCGGATGCGTCGGCCGATTTGTAGAGAATTTCCGTCAGGTCACCCCGCATGAGTTCGAGGGCACCGGTAAGACTAATGCCACCGACCTCCAAAACGCCATATGAACGCGCTTGCGCGTCGACGAGATTGAATCCCATTTCACCAGTCTTCTTCTCGTTGAGCTGGTCAAGGATGCCCATCGCCTTCACAATCTTCAACGCTGGTTCTTCAATTTCGATGCCTTGTCCAGCTTTCTGTTCGGATTTCGACCGCTCGGCGACGACTACTTGGAAGTCGTGTTTGGCGAGCCAGTAGGCTAATATTGAACCAGCTACACCTGCGCCACAGATAAGGATTCTTTCAGATGGCATTGTACGTGCTGGCCGTTGCGCTGCAGGATTGAGAACTTGTCTTTTGGCTATCTTGTGAGATGGTGTTATGCAAAGAGGATCCGGTGCTAGTGTTATAGGCATTAAGAAATTCGCTTGAAGCCATATATTATGTATTACGTCATGTAGTTCGATTATAATTTATACCGTAGCCGAAAGAAGCAATCTTGGCGAAATATCTGTCGCAGACCGTAGTTGACATATGGAATTTGTTGAACCATTAATCCAGTGACTAAATTCGTTATCCAACAGCTAAACATACAATTATCTTTAATAAATAGTAAACTAGTTGACGAAGCAATAGCTAATTACATTTAAATTAATATACTGCCGCCTTAAATCAGTCCCTAGGCTGTTGGAGAATGGCTGGGGCAGTCTCTCCAGCAGCATTAAACCAAATTAGGTCTAGCGTATCGTAGTCCTAGATCGTTGTTAGCTGGGCTATATACCGAATAATAAAGGCTTTGCTTGGGGCAAACCAGCTTTATTAAATAATTTATTATTTATAGAGTTTAAATAGGATTTATAGTATATATAAATAGATTTGTATTTCTAAATAAATTAAGTAATTGAAATTTCTTATAATTATTAAATTATAAGCCTGGCTAATGTTTTTATATTTATATAAAAAGTTAATTTTTTAATTTTTTAATTTTTTAAATTATAAATATTATTATTTTATTTATTATTACATTAAGTTATAAAGGTAATATATATAAAAGTAATTATTTTAAAAAAGGGTTTTGATTATTATAATTAAGCTCCTGAAACGCAAGCCATTTTTATTAAAAAAAATTCTTAATCAACTATTAATAAAAATAAAATTAATATTAATAACTATTTACTTTTAATAAATAAGAAAGTTTATATTATTTTTATATATAAATTATATATCAAAAACTTCTTTAATAACGAAAAAGATATTATGAAAATATAAAAACTTTTAAAAATTAAATTCCAAAAAAAGAATAATTATGTAATATTTAATTAATATAAATATTACTAGTTTTAAGAATATTAACGAATATATTAATTATTTATATTATTAGAATAATCGTTTAATAATAATATTATAAATTATAAATAAAATAATATTAATTTATTTAGTTTTAAAAGGTTTCCTTAATAAAATAAAATTATATTAAATTTAAATTATTCAAACGGTAAATAATAGGAATAAAAATATTACTTTTAAGGAAATTATTAAGGCAGTACTTATTTATAATAAACGACGAAACTAGGAAGGTTTTTCGAAAACTTTAAAAAATAAAAAGTAAAAAAAATAAAAAAAAAACAAAAGATAATCATAATAATCATAATAAAAAAGGAGATAATAAAAACATTAAGTTTAAATATTCTTATTATTAAAGATTTTATATAAAGGAAAAATGTTAATATTTAAATAACAACTTCCGTCCTAATTAATAAAAGTTAAAAGATCAGAAACTCCTCCCTAAAGATAATAAGGAAAAAACAAAATAATTTTTAGAATAATATTAATAATATAATTAATATTTAAAAAATTTAAAAAATTTAAAAAATTAAATATTTATATTTATATTTATTTTAAATATTAACGTTTTATTTCTTATTGTATATATAATTACTTTATTAATAATATTAATAATAATATTATAATAATAATAATAAAAAGTTTTATTATCGTAATAATTTACAATAATAAAGAAGTCGAATTAACGAATATATATTATATTTTTAATAGTTAATATAATATTACTTTAATAATAAAGTCAATCAAAAAGGAATATATAATATTATTCAAAAGAATATTTTTGACATTAAAAATAAAATTAAAAAAGTATTATTTTTAAATTAAAAAATAAATAATTATTGTTTTATTTTTAATTTTTTTTTAAAATATTAAAAATATATTAAGAATATTTAAACAAAAAATATTCTAACTTTATAAAGACTTTAATATATATATTTTAAATATATTAAAATAATTAAAATAATTACTAGAATAAATATTAAACAAAATAAAAAGTTTAAAAATATAAAGTTTAAATTATAAGAAAATAATTTTATAATTTAAATTATAAATTAATAAGGAATAAATATGCAATACTTTTAAGAAAATAATAATTTATAAATATTATTAAAAGTAAAAAGTTTTTTTATAAAAGAAATATAAAAAATATTTTAATACTTATTAATAAATATATTAATATAATAATTATTTATCTTTTTCCTTTATAAGAAACAAATTTTATTAATAATTATATTAAAAATTATATTAAAAAAATATTATTAAAAGAAATATTATTAGTTATTTACGTAAAGATAATATAAAAGAATTTATTAATTCGTAAATATAAACGACTTTTAAATAAGTTAATATTTAGTAAAAACTAATATTATTATATAATTTCTATTAAAATAATATTTTTAAATAAAATAAAATAATTTTGTTTAAGATTAAATAAAGATTTCTTAAGGAAAAACTGTAAGGATCGCTACCGTTCGGCCACCGAACCAAAACGATAGCTGCGAGGGTATTAGGCTCTTGCCCTACCCCCCTTATTAAGTACTATACCCTTACAAAAACTTCCAATTTTATAAGATATATTAAAGAAAAGTTCTTTATAATAATATTTAATAAAAAATAATTATATAAAAGATAAATTAGAAATAAATTCAATATTAATTATATAAAATTATTCGGATATATTTATTAAATATATAATAAAAATATTTATAAATAAAAACTTAAATTTCGGAATATTACATATAAAATTTTAAAATTCAATAATAATTTTAATTAATATTATTTATAAAATAAGAAAGTTAAAAGCTTAAAGTTTTTAATTTATATTATTTTCAATAGAATTAATTTTAATATTCTCAATAAAGTATTAATAAATAAACCGTAAATACGAAAATGAATATTTAAAATATTAAAGTTAATAAGGAAATAAGGAAATCAACTTTAGCCTTGATATATAAAACGGATTTAAAGAAACAAGTATTTTAAATATTAAATACGGAATTAAATAAAGAAATCGTAATTTATATTAATAATATTTTATTTTCGTACAATAAATTAAATAATATAAAAAATATAAAAAATATTTTAAGAATTTAAATATAATACAAAAATTATAAAAATTATAAAAACAAATTTAAATAATAAATTAATAATTAATTTAATCGAAAACTTTATAATATATTTTAAAATAAAATCTATATAATTTCGATATTATAAAATAAAAATATAATTATAAATTAGATCTTTATTTAAAAAAAAAGGTAATAAATCTTTTAATAAAATTAATAATAATAACAAATTCATCAAATATATTTTGATTATTAAAGTTAATTTAATAAACAAAAACAGTTTCTCCTTTTCCTTTATATTTCAAGTAGTTATTGAATATTTACTTCTTTTGATATTAATAAAGCCGATATTATTCGCAAATAATATTAAGTAATAATAGTTCTTTATTTTCCTATTTAATTTTCCTAAATAAAGTTTTTCTCAATACTTTTAATAGAAATTGTTAATTATATTTTAAATATTGACGAATTCTCCTCTATTAATATTATATTATTTAAATTTTTTATCTTATTTATTTTATTTAATATGATATTATAGTTGCTTGCCTTGCTTATATAGCTATAAGTTAAAAACCTTATTAATTTCCTATTCCTTTTTTTTTTAACGAGAATCGGTAGAGGCAGAACTACTTTTTAATTATTTAAAAAATTTGTAAATATTAATATTAAATATTAATATTAAATAATTAATATATATAATAAAATAAATATATTTAGTTTATATAAAAATTCTATTTTAATAATAATTTTAAAAAGATTTAATTATTTATAATTTAACTTGCAATTTAATCTATTAATAATAATATTCTCGTTTTTTAAGAAAATTAAATCTCTTAACTTATAATTAATATTAATATAATATTTACGTACTTAAATTATTATTCTTTATTAAAATATTTTAAAATATTCTTTATAATTATATTTATATAAATAGTTTAAAGACGTTTCTTAATTAAATTATAAAAGTTATTATTTAGGCTAAAATTTATTTTTAAATAGAAAATTTTATTAATAAAAAATAATATTTATTTTAAAAATAAAAAAATATTATTATTATTTATAAACTTAATAATAAAAAGCTATTTAGCTTAATTATTTTAAAAATCATTATAAAAAATATAGAATAATTATTTAATATCCTAATTCGCCTACTTAATTTATTTATTAATTTATAAATAATAAATTATAAAGAGCTTCGAACTTATTTCTAATTATTTATAAAATAATTATTATAAAATTAAAATAAATTAAAAACTTCTATACGAGATAATTAAATTAAGAAAACTATAATAATAAAAATTATTATTTAAAAGGATTTTTATTATAATTTTTATATTAATTTGGTTCTTGTTTATTAAATAAAATATATAATATTATTCCTTTAATAATTTATTTATAATAATATATATTATATTACATTTATTAAACTTAAATAATTTAAGAATAAAATTTATTAAAATATTAATTTATTATTATTATAGAATTAATAATAATTTAAATAATTTAAATAATTTAAGCTTTTTAATTATAAAAGCTTTAATTTGTTAATATTTATTATAATTTCGGATATATTATTTAATATTAAACTTTTTATTATTTTAATAATAATATCGATTAATTAGTTTAAATATTCTATTAATATTAGAATAATTAATTAATTTAAATTTATAAATCTTTTAAATTAACTCGGTAATTATCGATTTAAAAATTTAAAAATTATCTTTTTAAAAAAGGATTTTATTTCAATTAAATATATAATAAAGGCTAGCTTTATTATAAATAGGTTAATTAACTATTAATATATTTTTTAATTAATTATAAAAGTTATTATTTCTGTTATTTTATATATTTTTTCATATAATAATAAAATTTAAAATTTTTTAATTATGTTTAAAATAAATATAATATTATTTTTATTTGCAGTTAAAATAGGTAAAATTTTAATATAATTAGGGGTAAGGATTATTTAATATTAATATTATATTCGTTTATTATTAATATTAATTAAGCGAGATTTAATTATTTTAATTAAAATATCGAATTTTTTATTATATTTCCTTTTATAATAAATAATTTTAAAATTGAACTTTAATAAAATATTTAAATATTTAGTTTATTTCTTATTTGTTAAGGGACAGAATATATAATTATTTAGAACAAATAAGTTATTTAAGATAAATAAACCGTCTTAAACGAATATACTCTAAAGACTAGATTTATTATAATAAAATTATAATATTAAAGTAAAGTCAAAATAAAAAATAAAGGAATTAAATTAAAATAAGGCTAATTACCCTTTAAATAAAAAATAATTATAATTTCTATAATTTATTTTTATTATTAAAATAAAATAAAATTTATCAAACTTTTAATAAAACTTAATAAACTTTATTAAGATTATATTAAAATTTATATAATTTTATATTATAATAATAGTCCCCTTTTTAAGATTAAACTCTTATAAAATAAGTTATAAAATAGAAAAATAGAAAATAAAATAAAATAAGAATAATTTTTTTAATATTTAAAATATTAATATTAATATTAATTTATAATAAATTTATAAATAGTTTAAATAATAAATATTTTATTTCGAAAATAATTATTTATTATTTTAATTTATATTACGAATTTATTAATAGCGAAAAGGTAAATATAAACTTATATTATTAAGTTTAAAAGTAAGGGTTCGATTAATTCGAAATTAATATATAAATATTAATTATAATTAGCTAAGAAGAACAAAGCTAAAATATTAAATAAATTAATATTATTATTAAAAAACTTTATTTTATTTAATTATTTTATTTAATTATTTAATTATTTTATATATAATTAATATATATATAAAAATAATATTCTATAATAATATTAAACTATTTAGTTTAATTAATTATTTAAAAATAATATCTAATAAGTTTTCCTAAATCGATTTTTAATTATATATATAAAATTTTCTAAAAATTTAATATAAATTAGAATTTTCGATTTAAAATAAAAATATTTAGTAATTTATAAATTTTTTATATATTTTAATAAAAAATATTATAAATATTATTTATTTTTATTAAAATAATAAATAATAAATAATAAATATTTATTTAAATAGTTTATAAAAATAAAAATATATTAATAAGTAATTCTTATAAAAATATAAAATAATAAAAGATTTACGTAATTTATCAAAATATCTTTTTAATATTGTTATAAAGGGGGCAACAGGTATAACTACCTTTAAATATATTATTAAAACGATTTAGATTTCTAATATATATAATAATTCCTAATAAACTATTAAATTATAATATAAATATTAAATTATTAATAAGTTTAATTAATTAATTAATTAATTTATAATATTTAATATAATTTAAATAACTATTTATAATATTATTATAAGTTAATTAAATTAAATAAAAATAAAACTTATTAGAATTTAGAATAATATTAATTATATTATATAAACCTTTTAAACTTTTTAAACTAAATTCTTTCTCTTTAAAACTTTTTAATATTAATATTAATATTTAAAATCGGCTTTATCTCCTTCTTTAGAAAAGTTTCTTAATTAATATATTAATATATTAAATTTACTATTTTCTTTATTAAGGTAGTAAACAATCTTAAAATAAAATAAAAATTTATTTAATTTAATTTAATTTAATAATAAAATAATTTTTTAAATAAAATAAAATATTTTAAAACTTTATAATCTGAAATTACTTTAATAAGAAAAATAAATCTTTTTAATTTAGAATATTATTTTTTAAAAATATAAATAATTATAAAAAGTTCTTTATTATAAATTTCGCAATTATATTTAATAAGTTTATACTTTTTTAAAAAATAAATAATAAAATAATAAAATATTATTTTTATTATATTAAAATTAAATCCTTTCGGATATATAATTAAATATATTAATTTTTATTATAATATTATAATTAAAGTCGAAATAGGTTAAAATAGTTTTAAATATAAAAGCTTCCTTTAAAATATTAAAAGTTATTTAATAGTTAATATTTTATTTAAATATTATATTTTTCTTAATTAAAGTTAATATTAATATAATAAATTTATTAAATTTATAAATACAATATTAATAAAAATTAACAAATTTAAAAATATTTTTAATATTTTTAATATTAATTAATTATAATTGATTTATAATAATTATAATCTTTTTAAAATTTATCTTAATATTTTTAATAATAATAACTAATCCTAAATATTTTATAAAGCTTTTATAAAATATATTTAATATAAATCTTATATTCTTTTTTAATACATTATAAATTAAGATATTATTAATATAATATTAAAGTAAAATAGAGTTATTATATAATTTAAATAATATAATAAAATATTCGAATAAATTAAATTAAATATAGAATATTATAAATTCCTTATTACTTTCTTATATATAAAAATAATTAAATATAAAAATAATATTTAATTTAATAAAAACTTTAAATTTATTTAATTAATTTAAAATTTCGAAAATTAAAAGTAAAAGATATCGATTTTTAATAATAAAAATATTTAACCTTTAATAATTTATATAGAAATATTATTATAATTATATAACGTATATATTATAAATATAAAAAGTATTGAGTATTTATAATATTATTATATTTAAGTATATTAGGCCTAGTTAGGCTTAGCGTATAATACTGCTAATTTCCTATATATATATATAATTAAAAAGTACTTTTATATTCTTGCTCTTTAGCTTTATTATCTTAATTAATAAACTTATATAATATCGACTATTATTACTTTTTATATTAATATAATATTATAATAAAGCTTTTATTTATTTATATTTTTAATTAATATATAAAATAAAAGAAGTTTTTATAAAAAGAAAATTTTATTATTTATTAATAATATAATATTAATTTAAATAGAGTAAATAAATATATTAATATTATTAAAGGAAATTAATTTAATATTATTTAAGAAAATATTAAAAAGCTTTAATATTAAAATATTGTTAAAAATAATATTTAAAACTTCTTTTATTATATTTAATTGATATAGTTTTTTAATTATATATTATTTTAGTTTTTTCAATAAATTTAAACGAATACTCCGAGAAGCTAAAATATTATAATATATTAATATTTAACCTTTAATATCTTTTCAAAGAAATACTTTAAAAAAAGTCGATAATATTTAAAAAATTTTAAAACTTTATTGCTATAAACTTTAGCAAATTCCTTTAAAAATTTAATAATCTCCGAAATAAATAAAATATTAATTATCTTATTATTTAAAAAGCAAATTCCTTAATTTATTAATATAATATATTTTAAAATAAATTTATTTAATATTTAACTTTTTAATATAAACTTAAGAAAATCGAAGATTAAAAACTAATAAAAATAATTTTTATATTTAAATTTAATATTTATAAAATATTATTATATTCGGAAGTCTTATAAAAACTTTTATTGTTTTGTTAACTTTCTATTATTTATTAATAAAAAGGAAATTAAATAGGAAATTTAATTATTTAAGATATAAAATAAATTAATAGCTAATTCAGATATTATTATAAAAAATATAATATAAAAAATTTTTATAATATTTTATTTATTTAAAGATACTTTCGATATTATTTATATTTAATAATAACTCGATTATTTAAGATATTTTAAAAATATTACTTAAATAATCGAAAAGTTATAAAATATTTATATCGATATTAATAAGGAAAATTTATATTAATAAAAATTTAATAACTTTAAAATAGAAATTAACAGTTACTTTAAAACTTTTTATAATATTTTATAATATTTAACTTTTTATTTATACTATAATAATTAAGCTTTTTTAAATTATTTAAAGAAGAAAATCTTTAAGCAATTATTAAATACTTATATAATAGCAGAGAATAATTATATTATTATTAAATAATTTTAAAAATATTTTATTAAAATTAACAATTTTTATTATAACTTTTAAAAAAATTGTAAAATTTAAAAGGAAAAGGAGCAAATTATTATTATAATTAATTTTAAAATATTAATTTCTTTATTTATTAAACTTTAAATTTAATTATTAGCTTAATTACTAACTTTTAGAGTCCTTATAATAATTATTAATTAATATATAATTTTACTTTTATTAAAAAATTATTATTAAATCCTATTTAATATTATATTTATAAATTAATAAATACCGAATACCTTTTTAATAAGGATAAAATTTAATTAATTTAAATATATTTAATTATGTCGAGAATATTATAGAGAATAAAATGTTAAAATTAAAAAATAATTTATTCGCTTATATTATTTAATAAGGGGATAAAATAAAAAACGAATAACCTTTATTATAAATAATTCGATAAGAAGTTATAAAGAGTTTTTTTTTATTAATAGTTTAGCTTTTATAAGATCTATTTGCTTAAAATATATTTATTAAATTATACAATTTTTTTATTTAATTATTAATTATAATAATTAAATTTTTATTCGATATTAGAGTAATAAAGTTTAAATTTATAAATTTATAAATTATTGTATTATATAAAAATTATATAATCGTTTAAAAATTATAATAATAAAGTTAATTAAGCTTAAGTAGATTAAAGACTTTAATAAAAAGGTAATAAAGCTTATTATTTATATTATTTATTTAAATTTTAAAATAAATAATTATATTGAATTTATTATATTTATATTAATTATAAATTTAGAATAATATTAAATTATCTTTAGGAAATTATAAATAAAATATACTTTAAGCTTAAAAATTATATTAAAAATTATTTTAATTTTATTATTATTATATTGTTTTTAAATAAACTTAAGCTTTTGATATTTCCTTTTTTATTAAAGAAGATCTTTCAATATGTATTAATTTTTAATATAATTAAGATCCTTAAGGTTATTAGCTTATATTATATATAAATAATATCGGTTTTTTTTATATTAAAAGGGGAAGGGAAATATATAATTTTATTAATTAATTATTAAATTTGCTTCCTGTTTATTATAATTAAGCCAAAAAAGGTTAATATATATTAAGATTACTTAAGCGGTTTTGACGCTTTTAATATATTAATTTCTAACTTAAAAAAAGAATATTTATATTTTTTTTGTTTATTATTTCCAAAATAAATTAATAAATTAAATTTTAAATAAGTTATTTAAGGTCCGAGATAAAAAATAAATTTCGTTAATTATCTTATTTATAAATAAAGTTATTAAATAATTATTAAAAGAATATTATTAATTTTTTAATATTTTTAATAAAAATAAAACAAATAATTTACTTTTATATTAATTATATAATTATAAAATTAAACTAAAATTTTAAAGATTACCTTTAAAGAATAAATTTAATTTTATATTAAGATATAAGCTTTAAAAGATTCGGGAATATTTAACCGAAAACTTTTACAATTTAATTATTATTTTTAATTATATTTTTTTTATATTATTAATCCTATTTATAATTAAATTAAATAGAAATTTCCGTTTTTATATTAATTATCGCAAATTAAATATATTTATTAGAAAGAATTGTTATTTACTTCCTTTAATAAATAAATTTTTAATATATATTTAAAGTTATAGTTTATTTAAAGTTTCTTTAAAATAGTTAAATTATTAATTTAATTAATTTAAAAGGAGATATTATATGTTTAATCCGAAGCCTATTAAGAAACTTTCGAAATATTTAAGAAAATAATTATTAAAGCTTTTATATTAAAATATTTCGACTTAAAATATATCATTATTATTAAAACTAATTTATTTAATTAAATTATTAAAAGAATATTTTTATAATATAATAATAATAAAATATTATATTTAATAGTTTTTTTTAATAAAAATATCTTTTTAATTAAATATAATTATTATATTAATAATATCGATTTGTAAATTAACTTTTCAGAATTTAAAAAAGACTTCTAAAATATATATTTTATATTTTATATTTTTATTATAAATTAAAATATTATTTAAATAAGTTTATATAAATTTCCTTAAATAGTCGAATAAAATATCGTTTATATATTATTAATAAGTTATTAAATTATTAATAAAGCTAAACAAAAATATATAATATTTATATAAACTTATCAAAGTAATAAAAGTAATTAAATCCTTACTTTTAAAAAATATATATAATTTATTAAATATAACAATAATATTAAGCTTAGTTATAAATTTACAACTTTGGATATATATAAAAATTTTATTTATTAAAAAAAAAAAAAATTTTTTTTAATAAACATATTTAGTCTACGATAATTAATATAAAAATAGAAGTTTTTATTCGGCTTAGCTATAAATAGGATTAATAATATAAAAATAATATAATTAAAAATAATAAAACTTTTCTGAAGGTTTCTGGTTAATTATTCGTAAATCTTTTAAAGTTTATATTTTAATAAAAAATAAATTTTATCTCTTAAAATAGGAGGCTATACGCAGGTCTTGGTATTATATATATATTCCGTACGTACTCCGGTATATAATTAGAAATTATATTAATATTAAGCTTGTTACCGGAAGCCTTAGGGAGCAAAGCAACTTTATATTTACCCTGCTTTAAAACCACCTTATTAACTTAGAGGTTCTTTATCCTTTTAATAATAGCTATTAATTCTTTTATCTTCCTAAAGGATAAGTTTAATAGCAATTACTTATTTATTACGTTTCGCTTATACTCTATTATTATAATAGCTATATCTAGTTAGTATATTCTATATTGCTATTTACTATATACTTTAATATAAAAGCAATTTTTGAAATTCTAACTCTATTTTATAATCGTATAAACAATATAGAAATTATTTATTTATTTTGCTTTTATTAAAAATATCGAAGAATTAATAATATTCTTTTAATAATTGCTTAATAACTTTATTTATAAATAAAGTAATCAAAGAGATTTATTCTTTATTTCGGAGTTTAAATAATTTATTTTAAAGCTTAATTTATTAATTTATCTTAAAAATAATAAGCGAAATGGTATAAATATCTTTTTTTAAATCAAAAACTAATATATTATTATATTAACTTAAGATATATTAAAAATATTAAGATTATTTGAATAATCTTTATAAATATTAACCTTTTTCGATTAAACTATAATAAATAAAAAGTAAATTTAATAATTTAATTAACTAAATTATTAATAAAGTTATAATATTATATATTTCCTTTCCCTTTTTAATATAAATTGGACTGATATTATTTACGGATAATATAAGTTAATAACCTTAAAAATCTTAATTATATCGAAAGTTAATACATATTAAAGGATTTTCTTTAAAAAAGGAATAATTAAATTTTTAATTTTATACAAAAATAATATAATAATAATATAGTTAATATAGTTCTTAATATAATATTTATGCTTAAAACAAATCTTGTTTATAAATATATTTAAAATTATATTTTATTTATTTATTTATAATTTTTTAAAAATAATTTAATATTATTTTAAATTCGTAATTAATATAAAAATAATAAGTTTAATATAATAATTTATTTTAAAATTTAAGTATATAATATAAATAATAAGTTTTATAATTTTCCTATTAAAATTTATTATATATTTAAATTTTGTTAGCTTTATTATTATAATTCTTAAATAATTATATATTTTATATATAATATAATAATTTACAAATTTAATATTAGCAAATTCGAAAACCTTATTTTAATATATTTGGCAATTAAAATCCGGATGAACAGATTTATTTCTATTTAGATTTTTTTAGTATAAAACGTACCAAATTAGAATATAATCAGTAGCTATTTAATACAATTAAAATAAAATAAAATTGTTTTAAGTCCCCGTTTAAGTAGGGCCTATACGCTAGACTTATATAGTTAATATAACTTTATCTAAGGCTATTTTTAACGAAATTTTCAATTTTCATTTTTTTTTTTTTAAATATTAACTTATCGTAAAAATATATTTATTTTAAAAATAAATATTTAATTCCCAGCCCTAAAAAAAGCTTAGTAAAAAAGTTTCTTAGCAAAATCCTATTAATTATATTAGTCGTATTAAATACGGCTAATTAGAAAATCAATTTGCTAAAATCTATTTGAAATTTTTCCGGATTTGCTAATAAAACTTAGTTGCTTTAATATTAAATAAAATATTAATTATTATAATTAATAATTAAATGAAGAAATAAAGTAATTTGATAATTTGATAAAATTATTCTAAATAAAAAGATCTTATAAAAATAAAATTAAAAAAAAAAAACTCTTTATAATCGTTTATAATAGAGATTATCTGTTTTTTATTTTATTTTTTATTAAATAATAAATATAAATAAACTGTTTTCTAATTCTAAGATTTTTTTTAATAATATTTTTAATATAATTAAAAAGGCTTAAAACTAATTGAATTTTATTCTTATTAAAATAATATTCGGTATTTATTAATTTATAATTTAATTATTTATAAATATAATATTAAATAATAATTCTTTAATAAGGGCAAAGTTATATATTAATTAAAAAATTATTATAAAGATTTTAAAGGCTAATAATTGGCTAATAATTAAATTTAAAATTTAATAAATAAAGAAATTAATTTTTTAGAATTGGTTATAATAATAACTTATTTATTTTCCTTTTAAACTTTATAATCCTTTTAAAAATTATAATAAAAATTATCGATTTTAATAAAATATTTTTAAAATTATTTAATAGCGATATAATTACTTTTTATTATTATATAAATATTTAATAATTACTTAAAGACTTTTTTCTTTAAATAATTTAAAAAAACTCGATTATTATAATATAAAATAGGAAATAAATACTAAAAAATATTATAAAAAGTTTTAAAATAATTATTAATTTTTATTTTAAAGTTATTGAATTTTTATTAATATAAGTTTTTTTTTATTAATATCGATATAAATATTTTATATTTTTTCGATTATTTAAATAATATTTTCAAAATATTTTAAATAATTTAATTATTATTAAATATAAATAATATCGAAAATATTATTAACAAAATAGTTAATATTTTATTATTTATAAAAATTATTAAATATTTGCAAGAATTCGTTAAATTTAATAACAATAAAGTTTTAGAATTATTTTATTATTAAAATTCTTTAAATATTATTAACTATTTTTAAAAAATCTCTTTAAAAAAATATTAATAGTTAAATATTAATATATTATAATATTCTAGCTTCTTAAAGTATTTATTTAAATTTATAAAAAAAGCTAAAATAATATATAATTAAAAGGCTATATTAATTAAATATAATAATAAATATTTTAATATTGAAACTTTTGAATATTCTTTTAAATAATATTTTAATATTGAAACTTTTTAATATTCTTTTAAATAATATTAATAACTCCTTTTTATAAAATATTAATAATATTAATATATTTCTCTATTCCGTTTAAATTAATATTATATTATTAATAAATAATAAATTTCCTTTTTTATAATATTTTCTTTTATTTTATATATTAATTAAGAAAATAAATAAAATCAAACTCTATTATAATATTATATTGATATAAAAAGTAATAACAATTAATATTATATAAGTTTATTAATTAAAACAATAAGATTTAAAAGTTAAAATATAAAAGTATTCTTTAGTTATTTATATATATATAAGATATTAATAGTACTATACGCTAAGCCTAACTAGGCTTAATAAGCTTGAATATAATAATATTGCAAATACTCAATACTTTTTATACTTATAATATATATATTGTATAACTATATATAACTATAACAAAATTGAAATAATTTTAAAAAAAATAAATTGATAAATTAATAGATTATAATATATAAATAAATTCTTTATATTTTTAATAAAAAAGGAATTTAATAAAGTTATTTATTAATATTGTAGTTATAAAAATTATTATATAATTAAAAATAATAATTAAATAAGTTTTTCTTAATAATAAAATTATTAATAAATATAATATTTAATATTAAAAAAGAAAAAAGAAAAAAGAAAAAAGAAAAAAGAAAATTTTTTATAATTAATTATTATATTTAATTATAAATATTTTTAATAATAAGTAAATATATTATTAAATAATTAATTAAAGTTAAATAATAAAATTTGAAATTTAAAAAATTTAATTTAATTTAATAATAATAATAATAAATAAAATAGAATTAATATATTATTAATATAAACATATTTATTTAAAAGTAATTTAATATTTATATAAAAGATTTTTTTTATTAATAATAATATTTTTAATAAAATATAATTTTTAAAAAAGATTTTATTTTTTATTTTTTAAATATATAAATTTTAATTTGATTAAATTTATTTAATAAAATATCTTTTTAAATTATATAATATTTTTATAAATAAAAAATATTTATATATTATATTTAATCTTTTTAAAAATTAATATTTTTAAAACAATAAATATAATTTTTTTATTGATATAATTCGAAAAAATAATGATTTTTTATTTTATTTATTATAAATTTCTTTTAATATATAATCGAATTTTATATTTTTTTTATATACTTATTTTTATTATATCTATATTTAAAATTTTAAATAAAAAAATATTTTATTAAATATTTATATTACAATAATCTTTTATTAAAGTTAAAAAGTTAAAAAGCTTTAATAAAATACTTTAATAAAATACTTTTGTAATAATACTTTTATATTAAAAATATATTAATTTTAATAATAAAAATTTTTTTTAAATAAGTTTTGAACCTTAAAGAATAAAAAAAATTTTATTTAAAATTTTAAATATAAATATAATAAAAATGATTTTTTAAAAAAAGATATAATTTGTTTATATATTAAAAAAAGAATTTAATAAATTAAATTTTTATAATTATTTTAACTTCTTTTTTTTTTAATTATATTAATATAATACGATTAACGCTTTTATTAATAATAATATTAATAAAAAAATTTATATATATTATTTTAAAAATATTAGTTTTTGAAAAAGATTAAATATATTGTATAAATATTATATAAATTTAATTTTATATTATTATTTTAATTTTAGAATATTTTAATTTATTTTTTACTTTTTTTAAAGTTATTTGAACTTATAATTATATTATTTATTCTTTATTTTATTAAGTAAAGCAATTGGTATAAAACACAGTTAGGAATGTTTATTTGCCCTTATCTAGGGCCTCATAATCATATATATTAAGGTGCTATACACCATTATTTATCAATCAGACGATTTAGCCCTGAGTGCATCTAACACATAAGCTTCCTTTTTCTCTACTATTATAATTTTGTTCTCCAAGACATTCCCGTGCAATACCTCTCCCTTTATAAATAGAGACTTGTGGGCCCTGTTTGCGTCGTGGAGTACTTTTAGCAGCTCTGGGGTTGACCAGAAATAATAGAACGCCCGACCAGCTGGCGAGATTACCTCATCCTGATCAGAAAGCACGTCCCAAGAAGAGCTCTGAGCAGTCGGCTCTTCAAATTATCGGCCCAAAGCTAGACCAAATGTCGGCAGCGGGACTGTAAGTAGCTGTCTCAAACAACGACTGATCGAACCCGAAATCGTCCAACACCTGAACCGGCCCACTTCCGGCTGCAAAGGCGCATACGTCCTCACCCGTCATAATGGCCATGTTTGTATAGACACCGTTGCTGCCAAACGTCGAAGATGTATCATCCACGGCCGCCACAGACGTGCAAGTCTCACTCAATGCGTCCAAGGAGCATGTGGTAGATGGGATATCTTGACGACTCTTAGCAAAGAGTGCTAGCAGGTTGTCTTCTTGGGGGACGGAGGTGTTGACGACTGGGCTGGTGTCAACGACTGGGATGGTGACGCTAAAGGGGCTAGTAACGCCAACAGGGCTGAAAAGACCTGCGACAGATGATAATTTTAGAAAACTGGCATTGGCGGACAGGAGAGGGTTCTCTCACACTTACTGAAGTGGTTGTGATAACGGTCGACAACAACATTCCACCAGACACTAAATTCGGTGCAGAAAGATCGTATAGGCTGCAACACCTCAGCATCCTGGCTTTGAAGACACCTAGCAATTGATGACAGCTCTCGATATGATAGCCGGGACAATTTGTGGCACTCATAGCCAAGCAGCACTCCAAGCCCAAATCCTAGCTGCAGCTCCTCCCCAATTGCCTCAACTAGCCGCATTTTCGTGCCCAGCCGCAGGCCCGCGTCAAGCTTGTCTTTGTCCATGTTCTGTTGTCCTTTCAGCAGGCTGAGGAACTTCTGGTGGTGCTTGCCGTGCTGTTGCGCTGCGGGTTCATGCCCACTCTGGATGCGGTGCAGTAAGGAATCATGTTGCGAGATCCATCCTTGGCTCTGTTCAAACGATTGAAAGTCCCGTGCCAGTGAGTGGCAGGCGCAGGTCAGCAGCAGGCGATCGCGAGCTTCCGATTTTGTCAAGGCAGTGGCCTTTTGGAGGTAGAGAATAGGCTGCAGATGGGCATTACGCGGGTCAGCGTTTGCTTCGACCCAAAAGTCCTGCGGGAGGGTGAAAACATCCCAGAAAGTGGCCCCAAGGCTAACGGCTGTTATGCTTGCAGCTTTTATAGCCTGGGCAGCAGAAACCTGCCGGGACCGAGCTGCTGAGGATGCTTTTGTAGAGCCTGGCGTCGATGTCGACCATGTCAGAGAAGATGGAGTTCCCGACAGCAGTCGCCGTGGCGGCGGTTGGGACCCGGAAGTCGTCGCTCTATCTGACACCGACTCGTATACATGATTCGTCTTAGAGCAAAGTACACTGAGATCCTGCGAATGTGGGATCAGTCTTTCAATTGGACAATGTCGAATAAGTTCCGTAAGTCTCAAAGCATCACGTATCAGGACGGCTTCATCATCCATGCTTGACCTGACCTCGTCTTCAAATCGCTATGCCATCGTTACTGTGCTGCATCGTCTTACATAACCCTCGCCCTTCTTGAAGAAAGCCCTCCCCATGTTACTGTGCCTGAATGCGATCGTCCGACTCCCTAAAGCGTCATCGGAGGCCACACCCACGATCAAGATGAAGTGTCATCTAATTGGTTGACTCGTGCAACAGCGCCTTGTTCATTTCGTTTCGTCTTGCGAACTAAAGTTGCGAGAGTCGATGATTCTAAACGTAGGATACCACATTTATTTTCGAAAGGGTGGACCTATTCACACATCCCTTTTAGCTGCATGTACACTGTCGCAGTTGACGGACCAGTTCAGTTGATTGGCCGACCAACGTACGTTGGATTGTCAATCTAACTGAGAACTGGTCTATCAACGTGCACAAGTGATTGGTCATTTACCTAATCGACGGCCTAATCCTCAGGAGCCGCTTTTACTCCCCCTGGACGTTTCCCTTGAACGGCCCCCTCCCCCCCATACGGTCCTTCCCCGAACAGTCTGAAACCCCCTAAATAGGCCCCTTAAGCGGTCGCGTCTGAATAGCACCCCCCCAAGTTTTGCGACGGAGACTTTTTTTTGCTTTTGCGATTATTTTTAGGGAAACCCTTCTGGGGGTGCCATTTAAAGGGGGCTGTTTAAGGGAAGATATTTGCATACTTAGCAGTTGAATGGCCAGCTTAGTCAGATGACTGATGAATAAAATGTATTGGTACGTCAACTGCGACAACGCCCCCAATCAACTAGATGCACACCCCTCAATTAGGTTAGTTTCGCGAAATATCAATCTGCATCTAATTGGTCAATTGAAAAAGCTGGTCTATCCTCTCAGCGAAATCCATGCTATGAGCAATCAGTCATCTAATCGCTCAAACACCACTTCATTGAGATGGAGCTTCCTGATTGGCTAATCAAACCTGGAACGCCGTCAAGAAAACCCTTACAGCTGTACATCTAGAGGTGGCAGTGCAGAGCTCCCTCCCCTACCCCAACTGCTTCCACCATCATTCCCCCGCTTTGTGTGTACACCATCACTTGCTCCACCTCTGGCTCCGCCTCTTGCTGCACCTCGCCGTTGTGCTGCCTGAGCGAATGGTCTTAGTGGGGCAGGCTGTTGTGCTTGGAAGATGAAACCCTCGAGGGTAAGGTTAGTCAAACCATCAAGAGGCGGGAGAAGGACCATAGCTGCTTAGGGGCCGTCATTGGCGGTGGTGGTGGTCGCAGTGCAAAACATAGATGTTTTGCGGAGGATACGAAGATCTGATTGGCTCTGCAACTTTGGATCTAACCCAATCAAGGGGTGGGAGGTGTGCGTGTAGTTGACTGGGGGTGTGCATGCAGCCAAATGGGCTGTGTTTGTAGTGTGGCAGTTGACGCAAAGCGAAACGAGGAGTTGGTCCCCAACGAAGAAGAATTAGGGGCTATTGGATCTGATACATCCCTTTGGGCTGCATGAACACCCCCATTTGAGAGGTTGTCAAAGAGCATCGCTCGACGATTTTAATGAGGCACAGGTCATGGCCAGATTGCGAACCCAATCCGGCTCACTAACGGGACGGAACGGGCAGGAAATGCAGGCACAGAGAAGCACAAATACCGCATTGGACAATCCTGCTCTAGATAAATTCGCGAATCTTTAGAAGAGGCAATCAGGATGCATGGGAGGAGAGATGAAGTCGAAGGCAATTCACAAGGTTTGCTCAACCTACCATCACCCTCATCAAACATCATCGCCATCGATACTATCGTCGTCATCATCCTTTTCAGTATTCTCGTAATCGCTCTCTCCGCCTTAACCATTCTCGTCATATCACCAAAGGGTCACTCCGAGGGAACTCTGCTGAACCTGGCCGGAGAATCGGGTTGTCCGGCCATGTGGTCTTTGAGCGATACCGTGGGGATTTGCAGGAACATAACGTTCCGTTTACGCATTCAAATACGTTGACAAGCACACATAGACGCTGCCATCTCTGAAGCCGGACGTCGTCGACATTCACAAACCCGAGGACAAGAACACAAGAACATTATGCCATTTTCGCATGCTCGGTGTTCCATTTGCCCTACGCAGCTCTCTTCGGTGTTGGAATTTGATTGTCATTGTTATGAGTCTAACATTTGTGAGCAACCCGTTATAGATTGAAGAACAGTAAGACATATGGAAGCTCCTTCTACAATGTATAAGCATGGCCAGAAGTACTCGAAATGCGTTAAGCATGCTGCTAAGCGGTATGACCCGGACCTCATTACAACGACGAACCCACGCTCAGTGAACGAAGCCACCTCGTCCTCACGTTCGAAACTGACCATGGAGATGTCGTTCAACATTTCTCTTGATCATCTCAGACATGATCTCTTTACCATTTTGAAAGTCATTATCTATTCGTGGCCGGTAAGTCCTTTGCCATGACATCTACCACACCATCTGCTAAGGTATCCCCAGGTCGGAGTGCCACCCACGATACAGCGTTTTCAGCTTCTGCTCCTGGCGCTGGCCGACCTGGCTCCGGTCCAGACCACCGAGATCATCAATAGTATTTAATCGGTCAACAGCAACGTGGACTCCGCTTGGGACCGGGTTTGGGTAATGACAACTGACAACAACTTAAATGCGTATCTGGACTTCAATCTACTCCGCTCGCGCCGGTGGCTGCAGTAACGAGCTCGCACTTTCGCGTGCCGACTAGCTATGATGAAGCTAAGCGCATTCCTTTGAAACAGAGCTGTTGAGCCGCTTACGAGGTCGAAGTAAATTGCTTCCGAAGCAAGGAAGTTTTGCATCATTATCAACTACGCGTTCTACGCGATCTTCCTCCTCTCGGAATATCCTCGACCTAGCACTGTTTTACGGAATCGAGCACTGCGCGTATCACCAACTGGACGGACATCTTGGGAAAGTACACTGAGAATATGAGCTCGCACCAAAGGCGCAAAGCGATCCTCGGCGCAGCCGAGAGAAAGAAAAAGCAGAAGAACAGATTAATACGACTTCGGCCGACGAACGGGAACTTCTGATCGACCTGCAAAGGAGGAAAGGTGGGACTGCTGTTTCGATTTCAGTAGGAATTTCTCTTCGACTTCTCACCGATTTTGCATGCCGCCCAGTCTACGACAGAGCTCAGGAGAGTGGAAGCGAAGCGGCAGCTAGACGTCCTCAGGAAGAAGTGAGCTGAAGCTGAAGTCGGTAATGAGAGCTAAAAAGGCTGAAAATATGTGCTGTCATTGAAGAGCTCACGTAATCTTTACAAACCCTCAAACTAGCTCTATTCAATTAGACCGATATGTTCGAGACACACTCACTGCCCATTGAAAACGACTTTCTGCATGCCTTCATCCTGCAAGATAGAGCAATGAAGCTCTGAATCTGTAACCGCTCTGGATCGTACAGTCCCGTCGAGTTTGAAATGCACGAGAACTTTAAGAAATTCCTCCCAACCATCACGGAATACCTCAAAACGAGTGACGGAGAGCTTGCTTTGAACACCCACATCGAGCAGACACGGGTCGATGTATCACTATCAACGCCGACATATCGAGGAAAACATCCTGCAGCTCGACCGGCAGCCTTTCGTCAAGCAGCGAGTCATTTTTTGTCGAGGGACAACGTCCTTTTGCAACAGCGATAATGACGAGATAGCCGAATTCCCATAGGCCTCGAACTGGCGGGCATGCAGGTCAGAGCTGCTCCGATTGTCACTCGAGAAGGGCCTGGAGGGTGTTGTCTAAGTTCTCGGGTATGAGAAGCTTACAACGATCGATGACGTACAGATTGACATGACCTCTCCGCCTCCTCATCGATTCCGGGCTACGACTGGGCATGTTTTCCGTCTTCCTCACCATCGTCATCTCGGTCTGTTGGACCCTTTCATAATTTAAGTGTCAGTACATTGAAGCGGAAAAAAGAACTGGGTGTCCAAATTTGTCAACTCTCGAGCCTTACCCCTTCGTAATTCGCCTCCTTTTCGACATTGAGGACACAGGAAAACGAACATCAATGTATGGATTACATACCAGTTAGAGTGCAAGTCCATTCGATAACCTATCTGCTACGCAATTGCAAAAGAGTGTTGTCTGTTCCCTGAGCCTCCCGGCCCAGTCCTTTTAATGGCTCCACCAACATCCACGCCAACCTCCAATTCCAGTCAAAACGCATCTGGCTAACCTCTATTTGCAAGGGCAGCCCTGGTACTGTCCTGCACTGCATGTCCCTCGAACGCCGGCACAGCCGTTCGCGTCGCAGGCTCCTACATAACCGGTGCCGCTGCCGCACTTCTCACAGGCGCAGCCGTTGTACTTGCCAGTAGTACACGTGCCTTGGGTATCGGTTGGGCTGCCGAAGGAGCCATTGCAATCTGGGGCGAACGTTCGTTGTCAGTTCTAGCCTTCTCTTCACCAGCTCAAGGAGATCATGCACTCAAAGGTTCGTTGGCGGCAAGGGGAAGTAAGGATTTATTAATTCAAGATCACTCACCGTTACCGAAGCAATCGCCGGTATAGTTTTGGCAGTTGTCGGTGGTAGACCCGGGTGCAGGAACCGCGCTGGCGGCCGTGATGGCAGCCGCCAAAATGAGGATGACCTTGACAGTGACCATGTTGGCGAGGTAGAGTGCAAATTGGCTTCGGATAAGGATGAGGCTTCTGGATAGTAGTTGACTATTAAATCGGTGAGTGTTTTTGATAATGAGATGGATGTGTTTAGATACGGTCTTGGGCATTGGAGATGCGCTTTATATAATGCATCTTCGACCCATGCTGACCAATCGACCTTTTCTCTGTTTTGGACACTTGAGACAAATACGGCACGAAACCAGTTGTCAGCCAATTAGATGACATTGACTCTCGTCCTGGACAACAGTTCGTTACTAAGAGAGTTCCTTTGATTCGAGCCATGACCTTTTCCGAATAGCAGATGCCTGATTTATCTGCTGTCTTGTTCATACCTATATGGTGCCTTTAGTAAGTGTCAATTTTCACTGCCATTGCGACTTATTCAATTCTTGCGGCCTGCAAGATCGACAATGCGATTCAAGCATGACCATATGCACATTCGTGTAGACATTGCAGGCGCTTTAGGAATCTTACTGCTCTTTCGACGTATTCTAGGCCCAAGAACGGATCACTGTCGTCAAGTCCGCGTTTGCTTTCGACTGTGTGCTAACTTCCTGAGAGCAACTGAATGTCGTGTACAGTGGAACCTACCAACAGGGTTTTCGAGTGGTTAGGCTGGAACAATGTATCCATGTCCAAGGTGGTGTGCTCACTACAGGCGTCTCCTGCCATTTATTATCATACACTGTATCTACAGTTGTAGTGGACTAGCCGAATAGATAAGTACGACCGAAGAACCATCTCCCCTCATCTTTTCATTCTCAACATTAACAAGGCCTCTCATCTAGACCTGCAACCAGTCCAGAGACAAAGACTGACAAATCAGTATCCAAACACAGTACTTCTGATCAACATGAAGTCAACTCCTCAAGTTTTTATTCTCACTGCGCTATTTGCAGGCAGTGTGGTATCTATGCCGGCTAGCCTCAAGACCACACTCCTCGAGCGAGCTGGGGGAAGGCTTTGCGGCCGTAAGCAATCTGTTGGCATTCAACAGCACACCCAAAGCTCACTGTTCAAGCCAAGCAATACACCATCCAAGGAGCGTCAGATGCATATGATGAGGCCACTAACCGCGTTAGAACCGGCCAGTACTTGTACAACGGAGCGAGTAAGTCACTTCCAATGGCTACTTTCTCATCCAGACACTAAACGTAGACAGCGGCCTATCCGGAGGAATTTCAAAACGGTCAAGCCGGCAGCCCTGAGGTCGATCCGAGCCCTTGCGGAGGGCTTCAACTCTATGAGTTTCCAATCATGAGAAGTGGAGCTATCTATACGGGAGGGAATCCTGGGGCAGATAGAGTAGTTGTTGCCGACAGTGTGATCACTCCTGGGTCCTATGAGCAGTGTTTTCTGATGACCCACGACGGGGCCCCATTCAACAATGGCTTTGTGAAATGTATCTAGCTCAGTCACGGTCAGAACCTTGGCCGCTGAAGGAACAATGGTGGACAGTGATCATGTATCCTATAGTGAATACGGCTCGTTGTTGACAGTAAAATTCCGTTAGGTGTCTTGAAGGAGGATATGCGTGCACCTAGGTCTATAGGTTCCCCCATTCAATATGCTTTCAAATATGCAATTTTTTTACGCTAATCCTGATCGGGTAATCGGCTTTCTTGGTGTGGGGGGAATCCAAAATTCCCAACCGCCAACCGTAATGTAACCAGCTTTGCAATTAATCGATCATGCAACCTCAACATGATGTCTCATCTGTGCCTCTCAATAATTTAAGTAGTTTAAACGATCCCTTAGCTACAAGATTGAATTGACCTCATTACTCGTCAGCGGCAAAGCAGCCTTGCATTGGCTGGTCAGGATATATCTGGCGCCCAAATTTTTGTCTCGGTGCTTCTGCAAAGCATTTAATGCATCCACGGCCGCCATGCTCCAGCCAGGAATAATCAGCAAGCCATACATACAAATTCGAATACTAGACGGAGCCACTTGATCGCAATATCGGCAAACAGAAAATTCCAGACAAGATTGATGCTTCCCTATGGCTACAGATTGGGGAGCAAGAGAGCGCCTATGGAACCAGAATCGCAACCCCATTCCGGCTGAGAAACACCAAAGGAGTCAAGCGCCGCTTTCGTGCGGACTCTCGGATTTCCAGAACTATGTTATAGACGTGCTGGAGAAGCTGCTGCTTCAAGATGTGGATCCCACACACCAAGCAAAAGCTATCGCGACACAATTCTGCCGTCAGCAAGAACCAGAAGATGCCTGGAACGATTTCCTCAACAGCTTCGTCTCTGCCGCGATGGAGCCGTCCGGTGAAGAACCGTTGCGGCGCCTTGCGCTGCTACTAGTGGCATTGGCCAAACGGCCCGATGCCCGAAACCTCTCTGGTGGTGTAGTCACGGTTGATGGGATACTTGGACGCCCACGAAAAATCCCATCGGGCGAGATCATCGACTTTGGCGGCGTCCGGCTATTCTCCGGACTTCCAAATTTCGCCCTACAGATGCGTGAGGTCTGGAACGGCAAGTGGTCAGACCCAGGGTTCTTTTCAGCGGTGTTCGCTGACTTTTCCTCAGGTCCGCGGGCAATGGCTCATTCGCGATGGGATTCCCCTCAGGCCGCGAGACTTGCGTGGACGAACATCAACGCGTTTCTAGCCCAGCTTAGTCGCGTACAGCGTGACTCACCCGGCGAGCTTTCTGCAAGATGGATTGAGGACTTAGGGCTGTGGACAATTACTAATGGCCTCGAAGATGCCAATGGGATCGAAGACCACGCTCGTGCAGGCGGAAGATGGCTTCTCATTCTCGGAGACATCATCTATTCTGAAGCAACATGGGGTGGTCGAGAACGGCGCACGAAAGGTCCAGGTCCAGGTCCACTACGAGAAGGCCCGCTGTGGCATGCCGAGGTCTCCAGAGGGGCTTCCCAATCCGAGCGATGGAACTTTTGGAAGCAGCGACTTGGCGAAATTGCACAAGCCGACATCGTTGATAGAGGAACTTGGGATATGGCAGTGGAGGCAGCCCGTCATATGGCGCGGTTTGGGTGAGCGCTGGACATTGAATCACAATACGAGCAGGTCGACGATTCGATTTCCACAAGTTCGTTTCCCGTTGTCGTTTCGGTACCCACTTAGCGCTTGGTAATAATGATAGTTGACACCAAAGTGATTGGAATTATTGTCCAAGTACTCCTGAATCCAAGACGAATAAGTAAGTATGAGACCAATTACGGTAATGAGGACCTCAATCGTATAAGCAGTATGCTATGTATTGGTACTAAGAACGAGTCAACTTGATCTCACAAAAATGTGGGAGATTGGCTGTCTACATATACGACAAGAACCTTCTCCTGAATAGGCCTAGTACCCCAAGTTGCATATTTCGTGCATAGATTCTGGTCCCTCCGACCTCCAAAGTCTTGTACAAATTTGCCAACTGACCTGCAATATCAACAAGTCTACCCCTCGTACGCTTCGGAGTGGATTAGGTCTCTTATCTTTCAGAGTTTGCAAACGCTAAGCGGTGAGGTTATTTTTCCTTCGAAAAAACTTGTTTCGTCGTTGATGAACTTATAAATAATAGACTTATTGGAAGGTAATTAGATTGCAAGTGGCACCCAATTCTCCCAATTGATCGATCAAAACCATGCCTGCAGATCACGTGTGACATCTGAAGTCCGCATTGGGCGGAAGCACGCGAGCTGTCAGCTCCTGTCATATTCAGTGGCTTGGCTCTAGACCCTTGTCTTGCCGTATCTTCAGCTCCACATCATCGGAGGCTTTCTGAAGAAGGTATCTGTGCCGCAGTGCAGCTCATACTTAGCAGGCCTTCAAAGGCTCAGGATACCCGACTCTGCCAATAGAAGATCCCAAATTTGTCGCTTTCTACGTTGACAGGCCACGGCTTATCACGCTTCCACTTCCATTTCAGTCCGAGAAGCTGATCAGAACTCCTATTTCTTCACTTTACTTCTTCCCATTGTCTGCTGCTCGCTCACCTTCTACCGCCATATAAGCTTCACTATCAAATTCGTTTGCAAGTATCTATAGCACAGTCAACATGGTCTCCCGAAAACCTACCACCAACCCCTCAGCTCCCCAAAAGGGCACCTACATGCCCCGTCAACCCACAGACATCCGCAGTCCCTGCCCCGCAATTCACACCCTCGCCAACCACGGCTATATCGCCCGTAGCGGCCGCGACGTTCTCGCCAGCGAGATCCACTCTGCACTAGGCGAACTCGGCGTCGGCAGCATGCTAGGCAGCTTCTTCACATACCCTCCACTCATCGAGCTGCACACAGACGCTTCCGTTCCGCCACCAAGCTGGTGGAGTACGCTCATCAACCCCTTCGCGTATATGCTGAGCAGCTTCGCGACGCGCAATCCTGGCCAGAAAGACGCCGAAGGGTTTGCGTGCTTGAATTTGGATCAGTTGGCAAGGTCGAATGTGGCGGCGCACGACGTCTCGCTCTCTCAATTTGATCACGCGCAGGTTGGTAATATCACATCGCAGCCGGAGCTGATCGAAAATCTTCTCGCAGCATCGAGTAATGGGTCCATGCTGACGGTTGCGGATTTTGTGAAGTTGCGTAAGGCGAGGTATGCGCGGTAAAAGCGCGAGAACCCAAAGCTACACTTCGAAGCGTTCCAGAACCAGATTGCTTACACGGAGGTGGCCTTGGTGCTCAAGGCCTTTGGGGATGGGAGTCAGGTGCCTTTGAGTTACGTGAAGGCTTTTTTCGAGGAGGAAAGGCTGCCTAGGGAGCAAGGTTGGAAGAAGGGGGTATGCTGGAGTTTGGGGTTGGTGGAATTGAACCTGTTGGTCGGAAAGATAAAGGGCCGGGTGGGGGACTTTGAGGAAAAGGACGTGCCCGCGGTACAGTACCGCGTCAAAAAGTCTGCACCAAGACGCAAAAAACGTATATTTCGCGTTTCTACTCTACCAACTCTACCATCTTCTATATCTATTACTATGCCCCGTACTCCGTTGGCTCCAATTTCTGGTAATAAGATTCCTAAGAAAAAATTCTATTATCTAAAAAAACAAGTATTTATAAAGTTTTTTATTCTAAAGAAAAATTTATTATTATATTTATTATTTATTATTATTTTATTTAATTTAAAAAAGTTTTAAAATTTTAATTTGAATATTTTCTTCAATTATCCGATTAAAATAGAAGATTTATTATATATATTATTAAAAAGGAACCGGTAATCGAATATAAAGAATTTATATTATAATATAAATTTAAATATTCGAAATCTATTATTTATTATATTTTCAAAAAAATATAACTTTATTAATTAATTCAGTTAAAAGAAATTATTATTTTCAAAAACTATAACAATTAAATAAATAATTTAATATAAAATATATAAAAATTAAACCTTTATATTAGCAAATCCGGAAAAATTTTAAATAGATTTTAGCAAGTCGATTTTCTAATCAGCCGCGTTTAATACGATTAATACAATTAATAGGATTTTACCAAGAAATTTTTTTGCCAAGCTTTTTTTAGGGCCGGGAACTAAATCTTTACTTTTAAAATAAGTATATCTTTATGATTAGTTAATATTTAAAAAAAAAAATTAAAAATTAAAAATTTCGCTAAAAATATTCCTAAACGAAATTATATTACTTGTATAAGTTTAATATATAAACCCTACTTAAACGGGGACTTAAAATTTAAAAAAAAAAAAATTTTTTTAATAGTATTAAATAGCTACTAATTACGTTCTAATTTGATATATTTATATTAAGAAATTTGAATATAAATAGATCCGCTAATTCGGATTTTAGTTGCTAAACGTACCAAAATAAGGTTTCCGGATTTGCTAATATAAATAATAATAATAAATATTTTAATTTAATAAATATTTTATAAAATAAAGGAAAAGAAAAAAATATATAAAAATATTCTGTTTCTTTAATAAATATTTTAAAAAAAAGATAATATAATTAATTTTAAAAAGAAAAAGTATATTTATAATAATATAAAAAGGGTTTTATAATTTAAAATAATAAAAAAGGAATATTTAACAAATAATTATATTAAAGTTTTAAAAGAAGTAATAATAATAATTTATAAATTTAACTTTTTCTTTATATAAAATAATACTTTTATATATATTATATATAAGGTAAAAGCGTAATTTCGAAAATATAATATTAAAATATTAGAATAACTCTTTTATTCTTTTAATTTCATTTTTATTAAACATTTTTAAAGAAAGTTAAAAGAATTTATATATAAAATACGATTAAATATTGAATAAATAAAGAACGGTAATAAGGAAGTCCAAAAGATTATAAAAGAAACTTTAAAACGAATTTAAGTATTATTCCTTAAAAAGTTATTAATATTATTAATTAAAAATATAAATAAATAATATATAAAGGATTAAGCGTAAAATATTTCTAAGGAATTGATATATTATTACTAATTAATTACTATACGAAGATATAAGGCTCCTTTATAAATGGTTGGCAAATTGGATGTGGTAGGGGAAATACTGGTACGGGGTTATTTTTAGCTTGGTGCAGACTTTTGACGTAGTACTGTAGATGCTATACACTGATCAATGGGTGCATGAAGGGAGGAACTGCCGTCTTTTTCACTCACTCTTTGTATGCTGTGATAGCGCGTTCCCTGAAGCAATGCGGCGTTGTTTAGTGTTCTGGGGCTTGACAATCGTGGGTGGAGCTAGTGGTAGGTATGATGATCACGAGCGTGTCTTAAGAGCTATCCCCGTTAGTTTGTGGTCTTTCGCAAGTGAGCGACCTCATATTCGAAGTTGTATTATAACACCATGTGTTTTTCGTGCAGAAATATGGCAAGTTCATGCGTCAATTTTACGTGTATTTCCCCGGAAAAGTTGCTTCGCCAAAGAATTGGCACCCGGAACCGTTGCATCCCACTTTTGTCCCCCACGAGCATCCCTCGATAAGCTCAGACGTCAGAAGGGTTTCACCTCGCCACGAAGTCCTACTTTCCAAAAGCTCGAGACTGCCCCAGACACATAGCGTGGAGAAGCCTTTCATAATCTCAAGGCCTCTCGTTGGGCACCCAACTCGTCTCAACGTTATGCTTGCTGCAGCGGTTGGAAGGAGGGTAGTTCAATGACGACGGCGGCTGTTGTAGCAAGGATTTTGGCTCGCTGGCTGACAGCATCTCACTGAAAGCGGTTGAAATGGCCCCCACGGACACCACGCTGGCTCGCATTGGGTATAACGTCTGATGTCATATTACGAGCCGGCTGCATCACCACCAAGCGTCCGCTGCCATAAGGCGTCACTTTTGTGGAGAATGCACCCCTCGCAGGTACGTGTGTATCTATAATAGAAAGTCAAAGCGGTCGACGAAGTGCTGTAAGATAGTACGCGCGTACCATGGAGATGGTCAAGGGTGCCAAAAGAGGTGTGTCGCATTTGAACTACCAATCTTGTCGAATCATTAATCAACTGATGTTGGAATGCTAATCCAATTGACAATTAACTGTTCAAGGTATTATTGCAGGTGATTGACCAATCAACTACAATAGTACGTTGAATAATCATTCAACTAGAACCGCTTTTCCCCGCCCTAAACGGCCCTCCCGAAACGGTCCCCCCTAATCGGTCCCCCCAAATTTTGCGACGGAGAATTTTTCTCGCTTTTGCGATTAGGATTGGGGGAACCGTTTATAGGGGGCCATGTATAAGGGGCCATTTAGGGGGGGCCTATCTAGGGAGGGCCGTTTAGGCAGTCTAGGGGGGCCGTTTAGGGCGGCAATATACTATCTTGAATATACCTAGTTAGCCATTGCCTCGTCAACTAATTTGTTGCCTGTCCAGGATAGTTACATCTTTAGTCAGTTGATTGGCCATTCAACACGATTTGGGCGTCAGCTGCGACAGGTACCATACGTCAGGAACAGGGCTAAGACCCAGATCGCCATCGGGTGCGAATCTCGGTCGAGCTAGTGAGGCGGGTTTCGCATCTCCAGTAAGAATTAGCATGGCTTGAAATAGAACACGCGTAACGCAGTGGCGCAGTAGAACAAGATGCTTAGGTGGCTACAGACCGTTGGAAATTTTGTCGAAGTCTTGGTCTGATCATCACACAGCCCTGAAACCAGGCTTAATGCTCAATTGCAAATAAGTGCCCGTTGATTGGTCCCTCTCTCATTCTTTTTTTCGCAACGCTGCCGCGTCTGCTCAGCTTATCGTTCAACCCCCCTAGGCACCATTCTTTGTTCTCAATCTATGTCGACTTAATCCATTTCATGCCCACTGAAGTCTTACACACGCAACGCCTTGTTCTTCGCAATCAGCGTCTCTGATACTGATATTGTGTACCACACTCGCTTCCGATCTAGTTAACCGTCGCTATGTATCTGGTCCGCCAAAAGATGGATTTTCTTCTTCTGACGCTGGCGTCTTTTGCTGGTAAATCCATACTCCACTCTGCGCAACAGTCAGCATTTGCAACACCCGCTGATACATTGTATTCTACAGCATTTCTCCCTTCTGTCTCTGGAGGTGTGGCCCAATTTTACGACACCTCCTCCAATGTCGCCTTTGCACTGTCCACAGGCCAGAATGCAGGGTCAACAGATCTCCTCTTCCAACTTTCGGCCCCCCAGAGTGCAAGTTGGGGTGCAGTCGGAGTTGGGGATAAAATGGATGGAGCTCTCATGTTCATCATGTATCCCTCGTCTAAGGGTGACGGTGCGTGGAAAACTCCGTTCGGTATTGCCGCTCCAACTGACGGACTATAGAAGTGACTGTCAGTGTGCGCTCTACTCAGTAAGTTCAATGAATGGCGAGGAACATACCCAGGCTGAAATCTTGCCAGTGGCCACGACACACCAACGGCCTACTCCGGAGTCAACGTCACCGTACAATCATCCAGCATTCAAAATTCTGTTATGATAGCCAATGTCATCTGTCACGGCTGCAATGGGCATTCTGATGTTGGCGTTGTAGACGCCACCTCCACTGTACAGCCGTTCATCTGGGCCGCTGGGCCAGACAAGAAAATATCATCTAGAGATTCAGAAGGCGACATCAACCAGCACCCAGATGGGCATTACGGTCGGCTAGCCTAGAGACCTTAATCGGTTGCGATGACTGACTATTGCACGCAGGTATTGTTTATGTGGACATGACACAGACCCATGAGAACACGCCGGTTATTCCCACAATCACCGGCAAATCAAACATTAATGCCAAACCTTTACCTGCATCAGTATCGGGCCTTGTCATCGTACATGCCATCTGTCTGGCCGGCTCATTCTTACTCCTGTTTCCAGCCGGCGTAATACTATTACGCTTCTTTGGCTCGGTGAGGTTCCACTGGATGTTGCAGGTTTTCGCCCTCTGCGTCTGTGTACTTGGTCTAGTCATTGCGATCGTTTTTAGCGTCATGGATCCGGAGTTTTCTTCCTTTGACAGTGCACATCAAATCCTCGGGATTATTGCCGTCGTTGCTCTAGCAGTTCAAGCATTCTTGGGCTATCGTCACCATCATCAATACAAAAAGATCGGGCAGCGGACGTGGGTCTCTCACTCGCACATCTGGGTTGGTAGAGTTGTGGTTATCTTGGGGATGGTCAATGGAATCCTGTGAGTCCACAACTCCTGTCCTACAAAGAGCGTGGCTGATGAATTACGCAGTGGGTTTAATCTCGCAGGGATCTCCGCTGGAGCAATTGGTATTGCAATCCTCACGATCATCATCCTCGCCTTCACAGTGGTGGTTGTCTGGTTCGGTTATAGAAGAAATAGATCGCGAACCGGCCGCGGTGATGGTGGGTCCATGAATATTCCATTAGATGGCTATGAGTCCCGTCGAGAAAGAACTGGGTACAACCAATTTGGTGGATAGAAGCCGACAAATTCGAGGAGGAGCTTTGTTGAGGCTGATAGATGAGAAAACATGATGTCTAGAGCCTGTATTTAGCCGCATTGGAGTTGGTCGAGTGTACAAATCAGTCTGGCAGGTATTTGGTTATAAATAGCGATGACTTTCTCTCCTTGCTTGATCGCCTTTCCTCACTCCCGCTAGGTCCTTGCACCCTGGGACATTTATGACGAAGATTTGCTCTCGGAATTGACTCTTGAGATTATTTCCTACTGATGCAGGACCCCAACCACCCAGCTCGGGCCGGATACCACCCTCTCCTAACAACCTGCCAATGATTGATCAAGTCGACAGTCTTCCCGGCAGATCTAATCTTGATAAGAGCAGCAAGCCCTGTTCACGAATGGGGACATATTCTATGACAGCCTAGGGCACGCCCATCATCACGACAAATTTCGCGCCTCTGCAGCCTTTGGAAGATGGTGGCTTTCTCATTTGATTGGCCCAGCTATAGGAGGAGGCGCTTTCACCAGGTCTGGACAACGGTATCAATTTTTCCAGTTTGTTCTCCGCCTGGATGCCGAGATCTTATCTGCCCCCATGCGATCATCCCATGAAAAGGGGATTAATCTTTTTAGAGATACAACTTCATGTGCTCTCCTCTCTCATCGCAATTGATGTTGTCTGTGGCTTTGGCTAGAATGGCCACTAGTGAGAAGCATTTTGCTTCCCAAATTCTGGATGATACGCCGCCCAGTGAAAAGAATGTCGCTCTTCTACCGGTCTCGGGCACAATTGAAGATCTGGAGGCAATCTATGGGGTGAACGAAAAAGCCTTGTTCCGGAAGCTTGACCTGAAGCTGCTGGCGGCTTTGACACTGCTGTGCTTGTTGTCTCTCTCGATCGCAGCAATGATGGTTTCCAACGACCCTCTTGCTCGTCCGATTTGCTGATGGATCATTAGTTGCCAACGCGCGGCTGGATGGATTGTTCACAGACTTACACATGAGTATGGATGATGGTTCTGATTCCGGGATATTCAATTGACCACGCTTGCAGCTGGGAAACAGTACCTCACTGGTCTGACTCTGTAATCCGTTGGCTATGTATTGTTCGAGGTGAGATTTTAACAACGTATAGCAGTCGTCGCTGACTCTGATAACTTTCCTGCACCATGGTACTCAAATTAATATCGTCCCGAAAACGGCTGTTGACTTTGACACTCGCCCGGGGCGTCCTTGCTAATCTCCTTAGTGCCACGCAGAACATGGCAGGCTTCTTTGTGGCACGCTTCATTCTACGCATGACCGAGATCGGAATTTTTCCCGGTATTGTCTTCTACCTGTGCATGTGGTATAGGCGAGAGGAGCAACATGATCGCATTTCTCTCTTACTTTAGTGCTGTGGTAGTGGGTACGCTGTGGGCGACCCTGAGAGCCAAGAATGCAAGCCGAGATAGGGGTAGATTGGTTGGTTTACCTCCAGACGAGTGGCTGGGAGATGATGATCCAACATGGAGAATCCAGACTTGAGGAGAAGAGGAAGCTGCAACTCTGCTTTTGCTGTGGCTCTGGCTTTCGGTGACTGTTGTCCTCGCAGGCTACGAGGTTGGCTCCCTTGGAGTGGTATGCGATCAGGTATGGTTTACTCTGCGCGAAAATTCTCCATTCTCGTCATTGATCTTGAGTATGACGCCATATTTCTCCTGCATGCGACACGACTATAACTTGCACTTTACCAATGATGGAAGGCCCCCTATATCCAGATACGCGGTGACTTTTGCGGCACGTTACTTTGAGATCCAATATATCCCCGCCATGGTGTCATAAGTATTGAACAATGCCATCTGTTTACTTTGCCTGATCATACAAAACTGCCTCGACGTTGAACAATTCTCCCCTAAAGCACCTTTCACATAAGCTCCACCGACAATACATCCATCTTGGTACCCATATCAACAGCCCTATCACCACCCAAATTAAAATCCACCAAAGACAAAGTCCTCCGCTCCATCCTCCCCGACGGCATGAAAGCCTCAGGCTAGCATTCACCCCTCTACCACGAATTAGCGTCTTACTCCGCCTTCCCCTTACGCATCACCGGTCCGACCCCCCGGGACGCAGTCAACTACGCACCCAATCCCTCACGATGGACACACATATTCACGCCCTCTGAATCTCAGAAACGAGCGCCGCGGCCGGCGGTTTGAAAGCGTCTGGCACACCACTGAAAGGCATATCCAAAGAAAGCTTCGCCCTTCCCCACTTATCAAACTACCTGTTCTCGATTCACAACGAGCTTCTGAACTGGAGAGGCTTCATTCAATTCAAGAGCCTCCCCGTGCAGGAGTGGGGCAACCACGCCGCCATTGCCTACATGGGTCTAGAACCCTACCTCGTATACTTCGTGAGCCAAAACGGCAAAGGCCACCTCCTGGACCCTGTGAAAGATTTGTGGGAAGATGCGAGACCGATCGACAAGTTCAGGATCCTTCGAACGAGCGCGCGGCAGTATTCTCACACCGACCCCGCGGAGCTGATCAGTTTGCGCTGTGTATTGCCCGCGCGGCTGAGGGGGGAGTCGGATATTTTGCTCAAGTCATCAGGTGTATGATGTGTTGAAAGCGGAGAGGCGGGATGTGCTGGAGAGGTTGGTCAGGCCGGAGTGGTATTTTGATCTGAAGGGGAAGGTGGGGAGGGGTCAGGAGGGGTGGATAAGGGGAAGTGTGTTATATCTTAAGCAAGAGAAAGGGGGTGGAGAGGAGGGTGCATTGCAAGTCTGGCACCCCGACTATGTCCGTCTTGTACCTGTGTCGAATCTAGAATTCATTGCGTTGCAATCCGAATACTTTCCCGGCTGGTGCCTAGTAAGGCACGCTCGGTACAAATGCTAATAATAATGGTTGGATTTCAGGTCGAGTGTACAGAGGTACCCCTTAGCGGTGGCGAAGGTTCCTAGAACCCGGGACCAATGATCAGTTGAATCCGAGCTTCGCAACTAGAATCGCGCCAGGCGTAGCTTAAACGTGACGGTGCGATGCAGGCCAGGGATGGGATTCCTACAAGGCGTGGCTCTTTCAAAAACTCTTCAAGGTGGCTCTTTCAACGACAGACAATAGAAACAACGCAAATTTCTGCTCCTTTACCACTACGATGTCTGAGAGCCAGCATCTGCCCTTAGTCACGCACGCGGCGCCCTATGCCGATAATGACGATGATGGTGCTTCTCCCATTGATATGGCTGACATGCCCAGCGCCCCGCCAAGGGACAGTGGCGGCTCGTCGACTACTCGTATTGACCCCGTAACGGCCAGGCATTAAGTGTATTCTAATTAGCTAGTAGCAAATTCTACTGTTTCTACTTATCAAATAATATAATACTTTTCAAATATTATTATTATATCTTTATTAATATTTACTATATAAAATTTATATTGAATACATAAACTGTATAAACGAGGATTATAAATGTTTTGGTACCTTGATATTTATATACGCTTTTTGTTATTATATTTAATTTTATATTTTAGGAGATATAAAATTCTACCCTTATATTCTTTTACGGTTTGTTGGCCGATTTACGTTAATAAATAATCAAATAAGAGTATTCGACGAACTCTATAATTTGCCTTTTTTAGATATTTAATATAATATGCAGGCGTGGTACGCGAGGTATACTGGTATTAGCTTCCCTAAATGGGCTTAGTGCCTGGCCGTTGGGGGGCCATGGCCGTTGGGGGGTCAATACGAGTTGCCTGGGCGCGAGAAAGTTCTTCGCTCGGATTTCGATCAGTAGTCCTTGCTAATCTCTGTGTACCTAGATGCTATCATCATTAGACTTCAATGGATAGTCATTCAGGCTCATTCTCTAGAGTGGGAATGGCCTTTGGCGAGCTCATGAGGTAATGATTCGGGTTTTCGCTTCCCCCCACATTAGACCTAGCTAATGTCGAAATATCACCGCGCTCCGACAAACCGTCGCCTCGTTCGCGTCTCCCAAAGTCCCAAGTTAAACCAGCGACAGCCACAACAACAACACCGACCAAAAGAACAATCGCACAAACCCCTCTCCCACCCAACCCCCATGGCCACCTCATTCCCCCCCCCCACCTTCCCCTCCCGCCACCTAGGCAAACTCCCCGACCGCTCGCGAAACCCCCCCTTCGGCGCCTCAACCGCAGAACAAACCCGCGAAGCCCAACGGCAGGAACGCGAGCGCGAACGCGCCGAGAAAGAGCGGCTGGAGAGGGAAGAGCAGAACCAGCTGACGGAAGAGCAGCGGGAGGAGATAAAAGAAGCCGTGAGAGCCCCCCCCCCCCCCTCCCCCAGAAAAGAAGAAGAAGAACGAAAGCTGCCGAAACGGGGCATTGCGCCCCAAATCGACCCAAAAAAGCCAAGAATATGGGCCATTGTTTTGTTTGTGGTGTCCGATGGGAGAGCTGATGATGCTGATGCTGATGGTATGGAAACCAGTTCACCCTCTTCGACCTGGACAAAGACAACCACATCGACTACCACGAGCTCAAAGTCGCGCTTAAAGCCCTCGGCTTCGACCTTCCCAAACAAGACATCCTCTCCATCCTCCAGACACACGGCGTCCCCTCCCTTACCCTGCCTTCCTTACGGTCTTGACGACAAAGATACTGCAACGTGATCCGAGGGAGGAGATTTTAAGGGCATTTGAGCTGTTCGATGAGGGGGGGAAGGGGCGGATCGAGGTGGGGGATTTGAGACGGGTGGCTCGGGAGTTGGGGGAGGGGTTGGAGGAGGAGGAGCTGGTGGCTATGATTGAGGAGTTTGATATGAGCGGGAGTGGGGGGGTGAGTCGGGAAGAGTTTTTGGGGATTTGTTTGAGCTGAAGGGTGGGGGGATTGGGATGGGGGGAGGATGGGGGGGTGGGGAAGCGGTGGGCTGGGAGCGGAGGATCACGCTTACGTTTGAGTTATGGTTGTGTCGGAGGGAAAAAGGGGTGATTGGTTTTGATGGTGTTCGAGCGCTTTGAGGTTGCACTCGAGGAAGCATTTGTAGACGAAGTCTAGCGAGGCGTTGGGTTGGTACACTGTCTGGAAACGAATGTCGATTATTGATGAATAATGATAGGCCCTGATCTATCCCCAACGCTCCCCCTCCTATGCCATCTATTCATTTGCACGTGTCTCTCAAGTTCTCTTCCCTCTCTTAAGTTTTCTTCACAACAATTTCAGTCTAAACATCGTGCACACAGAACTCCCAGCAGACCATCGAGCTGGCAGATCATCCATCTTTTGGATCCAACCTCATGGTATATTCATCATGCTTGTGGCATCTATACATACGAAGTCTCATTGGCCGGTCTCCCCAGTCCACGATGCTCGTTGTCGAAGTCTTCGTTGGCATTCAGCGCCGAGATGAGGTGGTCGTAGCCCAGCGGGACTTCTTTGCTTGCAGCGAGCGCATGGGCTATGCGGACCGTGTTTTTGATCTACGATTCCGAATCATTAGCTCAGTCATGCATAGAGCGCCTAGCGAGGGTCTGAAATCGAGTGTAGGATCTCACCTGTCGCCCATTGCACTTTCTCTCAGCCAAGTCATCGATTTGCCTAGTCGTGACCGTATTCTTCTTCCCATCTTCCTCAGACGTATCCGCGCGTTTGATAAAAGTACCCCACACCTTTGCTCTAGCCTCCTTGTTCAAATCGTCGTACTTAATGCCCAAGTGGATACGACTTTTAATGGCATCATCAAAGACCGTGACTCGGTTCGTAGTCAATATCATAACGCCTTGAAAGTATTCGAGTTGGCGAAGGAAGACGGAGACTAGAGTGTTGTGAATCAGATTGTGCAATGTACGGCTTTCCACAAATACATCTGCTTCGTCAAGGAGAATGATTGCTTTCCAGCGAGTGGCAAGGTCAAGGATTTCGGAGAGTTTGCTTTCGAGTTTGCGGGAGTCGAGATCGAGATCACCTGCCGTTACCTGCCAAAATAGTCAGTACCGTTGATAGGTCATTGGGGACGAAGACGAACGCGGTATAGAGGGCGTTTTTGATATTCAGACACAGCTTCGGCAGTCAAGGTCTTGCCTACGCCGGGCGAGCCGCTGTGGTTGATCAGATAGAGTTAACAAATGTGTCGAAGGATCATACTGTAATAGTACAACGAGTCCTTGCCCCTTGTCCTCCACGACGTCCTCAAATTTTGGTCCCGAAGACTCTGTAGTTGTCTGCTGTACTAAAGCCTGAAGAAGATCTTTCTTCTCCGTGGGTAGAACAAGGGCGTCGAAAGGCAGGAGATTCCAGGTGATCTCGTAGACTCCCGAGACAGTAAACTCAGCTACATTGATGGCTATGAGCATGTCCCCTCTCTGTGGCAATAGGGAAATGCCCAAGGAAAGGCGCACTTACCCCAGATTCGCTTGCTCAGGCTAAAACCCTGCACGGTCGGACTACAGTGTGTTGCCTCATCGTCACTAATCTCGGTGGCTTGCAGGGATTTCTTGACCTTCGAAGTGCCACTCTCCAGCTGTCTCCGGTCTTCGAATCGCCTCGCAAAATAGTCTTCGTCCTCAGGGTCAAGACTTAGATTGGCGTAATTCGCATTGAGCTCTTTGAAAGATGCGGCATCAATGACAGTTCTGCCTTTGATGTTAAACTTGATTGCTTTTCCTTTACTCTTGTAGAATGCGAGCCCCTTAAACTCGCAGTGGAAGACACCCATTAAAGACATAAACTTTCGGCCGCGTTTAACGAGCTCCGACTTGACCTCAGAGGCTTGCTTGTGGTATTGAAAAGGGAAGACCTCTAGCGAGGTGATCTTTCGTGCCCCCCGGAATTCTGGAATCTTGATAAATGTTTGGATTTCGCCAAAAAATCTTCCATCATAGTAAAGAGAGCGACAGGACATCTCGAAATATTTCTGGCCTTTTCCAGTCGTGGCAGTACCGTAGTCAAAAATCAAGCACTTTGGCTCCTCAGAATCCGGACAAACGGTGAAAACAGTTGAATTGGGCTTGAACAATGCCCAAAGAAGGTCGTAGGTGATTTCGCCATGTTCGAGAAGAGGCGATAGATTCTGTTTGTGGGATGCATACCATTCGTCGAGGAATTCGAGGAGCTGGCCAAGCTGTTTAGTGCTCTCGGTCTGGGCTTCGGATCGTGTCACATAGTATGCTGTGAGCTCTGGAAGATACGCGAACAAAACATCCAAGCGGAGCTATGACGATGTAAGTAAACTCGTAGACTGACAGTGCGGACGGGAGTACCGATGGGATGTCTCCTCGAAGAGAAACACTTTTCACCTCACTCAGCACTTCTCTCAGGGCATCTCGCAAGTCTGCTGCCAGGATGTCTGCAAAAGTTTGAACGTGCTGGTCCTTCGTCTCTGCATCTCCCTTGTTAGAACAATACCAGATAAGCAATAGGATACTGACCAAGCACGCCAAACTGTCTTCGAATCACCAACGCGCACTTTCTGCTCTTACTAGAGACGTTCGAGAATGCCTCGGAGCGGTCAATGGCCTTTTCCTCCCAATTATGGCGATTCCGATCCCATCTGCATAGTGGCTCTCATTAACTGAGCCTTGAAACCAGGCGATGCTTCTTTCAACGTACGTTTGATCTATAAATTCAATTACCATTCCGGAAGCCTCAGCATCGTCCTCAGCTGATGTTTCGGCATCGGTCTTTGATTCACCATTGATAGCAGGGACCTCTTTTCGATCTGAGGGTGATGAAAATCTCGGATCTAACACTTCTGTCAAGACCGAATGGCAGGGATGAGAACCAATGAAGGGGCCAGGACTGTCCCACTCAGGGACTCCGGGTGGGGCTATCCCAGTAGCTATCTCATCTTCGAGCGACATGTTTGCAAGGATGAGGCGTTCCTCAACGAGCGTTGGTGATAGGAATCAAGCGAGGTTTTTCGAATCGTCACCTATTCAGAAATGATTGAAGATCAGGGTCAGCTGTATTGCTTCGTCTTGTCACGGGGATTTGGATATCAGAAATGCACGAAGGCTGACAGGAGTTTAGGATAGCCGATCGCTTGAGGAACAAATTCGAAGGATATAAAGTATAAGGTGCATCTCAAACTACTTCTCGGCCTTGGGTTGAGTTACCGCTTCGATGAAGAAATAATAAACAAGGGCTCTTTGACAATAGACATGTGATATGTGAACATACGAGGACAATGCTGCAACACCGAGGGATCGATGCTTTCTTTTTCAGTAAGGATTGGGACGTACAGTGGGAAAGGTGATCGAACTGAATGGTCAGCAGCAGCTCTAACGAGCCAACAACACGGCCGAAATAAGATCCTCACAGTATCCTGACCAGGCCTAGTACTCTTTGATACGCCGTGTGTCACTCTGCCGCCTTACCAGTGCATCGGTGTAAGCGCAATCTCATTAGACTACACAGTGGTGATTGGGGACAATGAAGAAAGATGCAGCTCACTCTTCAGAAAAGGCTGTGCAATGTTGGCAATCCAAAGTCTGCCTCCGGGCTTGGCTTGTCTTCTGGATGTGCTTGTCAGATCTAGGAACGTGTTCACTGATATCCCTTTGCAGCTGATGTCGTTCTCGTGCTCCCGCTGAGAGTGTTGCTAGTTTTTGCTAGCTTGCTGCAGCCTGACGCAGTTCAGCTCCTAGCGCACGCTCTCCTCCAAAGCGAAGTCCGCAGCACGTTGAATTAGTCTTGTCAGCTTATCAAATGCAAATAAACATGTCAAGCCAAAAAGGGCGTAGATAGACGAAAGCACTAATAATGATGTATCAAGAAAATTGCTACGATGGAAGGTTGAGAATGCGCAAAGACAAAGCCCAGAAGCCAACTGAAATCAGGGCCACCAATGAATGAGTCCAGGGCCTCCATATCTCCTTCCCTGACAAGAAGAATTGCATCCGCGTCATCAACTGCCAGATGAGAGTCCAGGTCGAGAGGAAGTGACCCCCCTTCGTGGATAGCTGTAGCTGTCTCGTCATCGTTCTCCTCGTTCCTTATCGATAAGCATCAGCCCTATTGCTCGGCGCAGCTCTCGGTCGTCGAGATTCATTCACACAGAACTCATTCTTAACATTTGGGAAATGTTTACAGCATGGCTCCAACCCAATTGCATCTGCCTAATGGTCAGACTATGACTGTCTCTTCGATATTCGGTGGACTTTCCTTCAAATCCAATGACCTCAACATTCACCAATCTATAGTTCCTCCAGGTTGGACAATCATAATTGAATCCGGAGACGATGATATTGAAGACGACATGCCCCTGGACGAAAAAGAGCAAATCTACGGCTCAAGGAGACGGACTCCTCATCGATACACGCGTCCTACTCTCCACAATGACTACCTATTCATATCATCCATCTCGAATCCAAGTAGCACAGACTTCAAGCCCGCCACTTCCCCGACTCGCCAGATAGCCATGATGCTATGGGCAACGCTGTGGTGGTATTTCCATCAGGTAGCACAAATACCAACACCCTTCTAAAGCTTGAGACTTTGTCCTGACTTTGCAAGAAAGCCCCCGCCTAATCCTCATCTTTCCACCGGTGTCAGTCTGGACACTCCTGAAGAAGGTCGACCTAAAGGGCAATGGCGAATCAATATCAAAAGAGAAGGCGTATTTAAGGGCAAGAATCTTCTTCCAAAATTGGAACGAATGGGACTCATTGCAACGGAAAATTCAAGTGTGGGCGCAACTACAAATGAAAGGGGAGGAGAAGGGTGGACGAAGATGTTTGTCAGTCAATGCTCCTTCTGGCAGTTGGATGCTCGAATCTTTCTCTTCACTCTGTCGCCTACTCAACATTCACCGTTCCCAGGAGCATCTCCCTACGCATCAAGACCGGGGTCACCAAACAGAGAATCTACTCCACTAGGAACGCCGAGACCAGACTCTATGGTGTCTATAAATGAATCGACCCCGCAAGGTCTCTGGTCACCACATTCTCCGGGACCGTTCGCATCCGGCAGCCATTTACCTACCTACTACCCACCACCTCCACCCCATTATACTTTTACCAATTCGGTCAGACATCCAATGCGTCCTAAGCCTCCTGCACAGGGCGTGACCTTCTACACCCGCTTCGTTCCAAGTGTCGGCCAATATCTCTCCTTTCGTACTGCCTCTCTTTCAACCAAGTCGCCAACCTATCGCGGCCCAGTTTCAGGTGGGGCTGGCGGAACTCCCAACTTTCTTCCTCCTAATTCTGGAATTTCAACAGCTACGCTCCCGTCTACTGGAAACATGAACATCAACCCTTGCGATACGGATCTATTGCACGATTGGATGAACAAGCCTCGAGTTTCCGCCATGTGGGGTGTTTCTGGTCCGTTGGCTGTCCAGGAAGCTTTTTTGGCCAAAGCTTTAAATTCCAAACACAGTTTTCCAGTTATTGGGTGTTGGGACGGCAAGCCCTTTGGGTATTTCGAAATCTACTGGGTCAAGGAGGACCTGCTAGGAAGGTACGTCACTGGCAGAGAAGGCAGCCATTATGATCGAGGCTTTCATGCACTTGTCGGAGAGCAGGAATTTAGGGGCGAGCATCGAGTGAAAGTCTGGATGAGTGCTCTGGTCCATTACTGCTGGCTCGCGGACAACCGAACCCAGAGAGTTTTACTAGAGCCGAGACTCGACAACACTAAGTGAGTAGCCTCCGCCATTGCCGAGGAGTCTATTCCGAGGACATAGCTGATCGATGATACATAAGATTCATAAAATACCTTGAGAATGTTGGCTTCGCGAAGGAGAAAGAAATCGCTTTACCACATAAACAATCTGCCTTGATGAAGGTCGTCAGAGAAGGGTGGCAAGCCCCAGAGCTATGACCGTAGACCTATATGCGACGAGCGTTGACTTGAAGACTAAAGTCGTTTTTGATCTACCCTACATTATCGCTATCTGTGCGATTTCTAGCAACTCCTACAGCACAGCCGTATAAAGTGCTATGGTGGCCTTCCCCGTTTCCGCAGAGATAATTATACGATTACGAGGGGGTCATCATAACTCTCAGTTCCACCCCAACTCATTGAAAATGTGGGCGTGGGCTACTACCTGTGATTCTTCCCTCTAGATTTCTCTGGGATCGGCTTCACGGTCAGATCTCTTCTCGACAGATGTCTACTCATGCCGTTTCATGTTCGTGAAAGCGCTAAAGGAAAACAAAGTCTGCAAATATCCCTCTCGTTCACAGAATCGAGGCGGCCAATAACCAAGCGCCACATCAAATTTTTTAGCCTTTTTCGAGCAATAGCAAGTGACGATGCAAGCATAGACCATGCGGGATGAAGCCTTGGGGTACGTATCAACGCCCTCCCCTGCGGTAGCCGGCTCTCTGTTTCTTATTTGCTGTTCCTGCTCGCAGTAGCGAAGCAGTGGACATAATCGATCGTATGTACCCTAACCCCTCGGCAGTGGGCCCATCTTCGCTCTCCCTCGTTTTTTCTTGGTTGTGGCAAACGCCCTAGCTTCGGTGTAGGCTTTGACGATATAGGTAGAAAGCTCTGGAAAGGGAGTAGCCGTGTGTCCCAGGGCTCAGCCTTGCCACCTCTCCCTTGTGTTTGGTTGCTGGATGAGCAGATGCTTCGGTGTAGATTTTGATGGTATAGAGCCAAACCGCTGGAAATGGTAAAGTCGTGCTGCAGCACGGTCAGAGTTCAATCACGCAACTTTCACTGCATATCGAGAAACCGCTTAACCAGGTTTGGCTCGGCTTGGGTTTGTCTAAATCGAAAGTTCCAGGCATGACAACGCTTACGTACAATACTCTTCACCCTTTCCCGCTATCCTGTGACCGTTGTCATTGCTGACGGATCGACATGATCAGGTATCAGTGATTCGTACCTCGCCCGTGGACCCCGCTCACTATCTCTTGTATGCTTAACTTGCGCGTAACATCGATATGATCAAGCGTGGCAGACTCAAAATGTACCCCTCACCCGCGCACTTGGCCTTGTCAACTCTTGCTTGCTTGTAGCATTGGCATCATCGAGCGTCAGTATCTCGTACTGACCTCCTCGCCAACGGTCCCCGCACCTCATTATCTCTTGCGTACATTCTATGCTGCAGCATCGAAGTGACTAGACATGAGTGACGTGTACAGACTACCCCTCCCTCCGGCGAACCCCATCTCACCATCTTCCGCTTGCTTGGTTTTCATGCAGAATTGGAAATATCGTGCACGGGACTCATGACCATCTTAAATGACGCAGCTGCAGCTTTGGAGGATCCCATCGCTGAAGGTAACCTACTATGTGTCTCGGCCTATAGCTGCTTTACTTGCAGGTTCGAGTTACCGTGACTCATTGCCGGCTTCCAGGACGGACTCACGAAACAGCGTATCGCTCCAGTAGGTACCTTCAGCCGACTAAAAATCCACCTCGCTATTCTCTTTGCATGCAAGATCGCAACTACTGACTAGAAGTGGCTTACGGCCGTCTCTGTGTATGTTACAGTAGTAATAGAAGGGTTTATCGCCTACGGTCCGGACCCTTCCCCCGTCAAGGGTGTTCGCTTCACTGCCTTCAATTGGCTTCTTCGTGCATGCAGTATCGAAGCAATCTGGCTAGATTGACTCGCAGTCGAGTTTCATTATGTAAGAGTAACCCTGCAAACGCCCATCGCTGCAGTACGTACCTTTCACCCCACTGGATCGTGCTTCACAGCCTCTGATCTGCTTCCCTGCTAGCAGGATCGAGATTCCAAGGCAGCATCGACCTATACAGCTCCCTCGAGACTCGGGCACCTCATCCCACAGCCCTCCCCATCGATCCTTCCTTGCCCTGGTTCCGTAAATAGCAAGATGTACAGGGATGATTCACTTTTGATGATTGGGCATGGTCTGTAGGGCTCGATGACCATGATTACGACCCCGAATTATGTTTGCTATCTTGCTTGCAGGAGCAGGGATGCTGAAGCTGGTCAACACATCCCAAGACTTGCAGGATATGGGCCGGCCAATCGCCGCACAGCATCCTCAGTCAGCTGCCTACCCCACCTTCTATAACCAACATTGCCAACTTAGGCCTGTAAATGGGAAGATCAAAATTGAATGGTAGCCTTGGGGGTTTTGCAGGTGATCTAGCCCGAGACTTTCATGTATAAGAAGCCACCTACTCTCTTCCATCTTTCCCTTCCTTTTGTTTTTCATTCTCTATCCTTCAAAGATCCTGCCTCATCACCCAACTTCTGGCAAGGACCTCTTCTTCTTTACTCGCATCCTCCTGCACTATACGCCACCTTCCTCTCTCGTCTTGACACACACACAACTTTACCGCTAGCAGGAGGGAGTGTCAGAGCCTCGAACACCTTTGGGTCTAAAATCGTCCCGTCCAGGCTTGCCACTCCCTCCTGCATGGCTTCGGAATCCTAGACATTGAGATTGATTCATCAACGATGATGTCAGGGCAGGGTCAGAGTACGTTTTCCCATTCCAAGTCTTCATTAGTGGTGGTTTCCATCGACTACCAACGGCGCGCGCGACAATTCTCTACCTCCTGCACGGTTTTGTTTTCCTTTTGCTTCTCTTACTTGAGGCAGTGCTTCAGTATCTTCTCAGTACCTGAACAGAGTACACATTCCCATTTTGCATTGTCGTTGCTGACTGACATTTTCAAGACAACACAGCTGTCTGTCCCAGTTCCCCGAATGCTGGCCAAACCTCGTTGATGTACAACATGATCCTCACCAATCTCAGGACAAGACTTGAGTATGCATACCCCAACTTGAAGGTTCGTATCCCGTACTGATGAACACTACCAGCGAGAGAGGGCCACCCGCTGTGGTCAGCGCTCCTTCTTGGAACGCCTCGTCAGGATCATGATTAGAAGAACAATCAAGATAGCGGATAGCCGTAGAGGGCAAGGATCAGTTGAAGTCTTTCGTGGCCTTCGGCCAAGGACTGAGTAAGTCCCGATGCCCTCTTCTATGTACCTCGCTTTGCTTTTTGAATGCCTTCCGGTGCCTCGATCTCCTGGTTGCAAAAGGCAATGTTTCATTCCTTTTTGAGATTCCCAGCTTGCCCGTTGTTTGAACGACGGACAGACATTTCCGTTACTTACAGCACAAGAGAATGCTGCATCCCTATTGTTGCTTCCCATCTCGCCTGCTATCTAAGCGAATATTTGTCGAGTCGATTGCTTCAATAGCTTGTACACATGTTTTATTTATTTTTATCCAAGAAACCCAATCATCTTTCCTTACATCATGTTTGTGCCAATTTGTCTACACGCTCGTGGCGAGGCTTGAATCGTTTGCTGACTGCTGTGAGCACGCTAGACTTGCGCAGAAAGGAAGTGGCCCGCTTTCCGAGAAAAGCCAACGCTGAGCTTTAAGGAAACGCACGCACTGAAAAGGAATGCAGATCGAAGTCCAACGGGGTATCTGCAGAGACGGCATGCCCCTCCTTCCGGGAAAAGCAAAAAGGGGGCTTTGAGGAAATAGAGGCGCTCAAACAGAAATGCCCATCTAAGTCCAGCACAGTACCTGCAAAAACGAGGTGGTCCTCCTCCCGGGAAAAGCCAACAGGGGGCTTTGAGGGAGAGGTCGCTGCTGACATCGAAGACTTGGGCGGTTCGACGAACAAAGTGGAGGACTGGCTCCAGCGGGCAGATTCGCGGCAGCGAATCTGATCTCCGCGCCGAGCAGGAAGAATGAATGCCCTGCCTGTCGAACCGCTGGCTGTTCCCATTCGACACCTGAAAAAGTTGGAGGAGCTGCAGGAAGTGCTGGGTTCGTCGGTGTGCCGAGGTGTGCAGTGGTCGGACGTGCAGAGGACTTAAGAAGGACCCGAATGCTCTTTGCACGAAATGCTGGCTTGCTTCTAGGACGTTCTCACCGAGCAAGATTGGTACCAAAGTACCTCTCCACGCCGTGCACATACTGCTACGAGTGGCTCTTGCCGTCCTGGGACCAGATGCGCACCCCTCATCAACGGATCCTACCACTCTTCTAATGTCTCGTCACCGTCGAATGGGAAATCGAATACTAGGCGTAATTGCTACCCGGTCATAGATCGCCGCTCCGGTCCTTTCGGCTACACAACGTCGAGTCCTGATACAGTCAGAGTACAGGGCACTCCCGGTCCGTGTTACACCGATTCAGCTCCTGAGCCGCATGATCGACCTTCCCCTTCTACCCGTGCGGGCTTGAGTGGCAGTAACAGAGGAGCTGTGACAGCACAGACTAACTGGCCATTCCCATTCGACACCTGACATTAATGGGCGAGCCGGGAGAGTCGAGATATGGAATTTCTAATATTGAGAGAGGTAAGTGGAGGGGGCCGTTAAGTACATGATCTGATATCTGAGAGGAGGGAAGGTGATGTGCGGGGCGTGTGCTCGTTCGGGGAAAAGCCGAGTCGGCCTTTCCCATTCGTCGCCTGACAAAGTGGGCGAGGGGGGGGGGATTGAAATAAGGAATTTCTAATATTGAG